>Ga0255765_1000160_pt1 | contig 87146 bp, 48 predicted proteins | sample 041ome_8_FD_179965 | JGI IMG/M metagenome (GOLD analysis project Ga0255765, IMG submission 179965) | Coastal salt marsh microbial communities from the Groves Creek Marsh, Skidaway Island, Georgia - 041407BS metaG (version 2) | ecosystem: Environmental > Aquatic > Marine > Intertidal zone > Salt...
CGAGTAAACTCCCGGATTGTTCAAACACCCATCGCGCTCTCGTCGTCGTCTCCTTCGTCGTCGTCGTCCTCGTTCTCGAGCGGGGGACATCGTTTTCTTCTCGACTGCGAATGGAGATCTCTTCCGTCGTCGCGAGAGCAAAAAAACAGGAGAAGAAGAGACGAAAGAAAACGACGACGACGACGACGAAGGAGAGCGAAAAAGAAGAGCGAGAAGACGGAAGAGACAAAAGTGCTCTTTTCTGCCGTTTCCCGCGTTCGCTCATTAATTTGTCTCTTTCAATCGTTTGCGTGTAACTTTCTCTTTTATGTAGTTTTATTTCTTCGAGCGGTTGCGCATTTTCTTCTTTTTTGCTCTGACGTCTGAGTGACGACGCGTAAAAACTCTTCATTTCTCAAAAAAAGTAAACACACACGAACAAACAAAACACCGGACTTGTTGGGACAGAGACAGACACACACACACACACACAGAGAGAGATAGAGAGAGAAAGAAAAATGAGCTCGAGCTTTTGTTGTTGTTCTTTTTCTTCTTCTTCTTCTTCTTTGTCGTCGTCGTCGTCGTTGTTGAAAAGGAGGAGGAAGAGAAGCGTCGTCTTCGCGGGGAGGACGACGACGACGAAAATAAAGTCGCTCTCTTCGTCTTCGTCTTCGTCGGAAGAGAAAGAAGAAGACCAAGAGTCACCGACAATAATAACAACAACAACAACAACAACAACAAAAACGACGACGACGATGGAAAACGACGACCTCGAATACTCCAAAGCGGCTCTGACCGCTCGATTATCCAACTATTGCTATAAAACGAATTTGAAAGAGTTATTAGAGGCGGATGGATATTCTCTTGTGTACGAGAAATATACTTCGGTGACGAGAGTGTACGTCTGCGATCGAAAGATTGGTTTCGACGAGAAGACGAAAGAAGACGTCGTGGAGAGAACGATCGTGGCGAGAGGCGCCGTGTGGGGGGACGACCAGAATGTGGATAGAATTCGATTATCTAATCAAATTTCAAAGGTTTGGCCGACGCAAGTGGCTCCGAACGTGCCCGTAGGATGTCACACCGGCGTGTTCGAAATGGCGGAGGAATTTTTTAACGAATTAACGCCGTATATTAACGGCCCTGACGTCGGAAAAGAAGTGAAGCAGTTGACGTTTTGTGGGCATTCCTTGGGTGGATCGATCGCGACGATATTAGCGGTGTGGACAAAGTTGAGACTAGAGGTGGATTGCGCCAAGATGAACGTGAACGTGCACACGTACGGGTCGCCGAACGTTCTCGCGTTGGACATGTCTTTGTTGAACAAAATGGAAAAAGAAGAGAAGGAGAAATTTCGCGGGTACCCGAAATCGGCGTTAGACGCGATTGGTTTTGAAGAGTCTGCGTTGAGAGCGCACGTTTTGAGCAACGATATCGTTCCGAGAATGTGGTTATCACACGATCCGGTTTTTAACACCTTGAAATCGAACGAGTGGGGCGCAAACTTATTAAAGTGGAAAGAAGAAACGTTCGGAAGGAGAGGAATGTTAACCATGGATCGTTTTTTATACGAAGTGAGTGGTTATTTAGTATTTTTAGAGCTGGGAACCGATAACGCCGCGAAAAGGGCGGTGGTGAAAGAGACTGCAAACTTAGAGACGCATTTAGAACGGTTGACGTGGCAGTTGGAAGATTTTACTTCTGGCGCGCAGAACAATCCGTTGCGAGCGCTTGCGCCGGCGTTGGAGCACAATTCTCAGAATTACGTAGACGTCATGCAGTACCTCGCGGTGAACGCGTTGTTGGTAAAGAGAAAACAGTGAAGTAATAGAAGGAATAGGAGAGACGAAGTATTAGAGCACGATATTAAAGCGTGTAAAATTGATGATAGATGCATATGCCGCCGCCGCGAAATTATTAAATTATTATAACGATGATCACGATTGAAATTCTTTCATATAACAATACAACAATTTTCTTCTTTTTTATTTCTTTTTTCGAGCGGCTTTGGCTTCCTCTCGCTCCTGGATCCGTCGTTGCGCGCGGTTGAGTTTCTTCGGAGGAGCAGTTGTCGCCGGTTGTCCAGCGCTAGCACTACTACCACTACTCCCAGTCGCAACCGGTGGAGTCGAATGACTCACCCATAACTGGGACACCCACTTCTCGCACCCGTCCTCGGCCTCGGTTGCTGTGTGCAACGTCCTCGGGTCCGGCATCGCCGCCACGCTCGCGGGGAAGAAAACCAAGCACTTCCCTTTCTTCGGTTGAACGTTCAAATCTAAGTGCTCGAATCGAGTGACCCCGCCGTTCGGAACGTCGTTCAAATATACCAAAACTGTCGCTCTTCTCTGATACCCTTTCTCCGTGGCGATGCCAATCGGAAACGCGTCTTCGTGTTTTTTAAAATACTCCCCTCCGCTATAGTGCGCGACTTGCGGCAACTCGAAAGCCCACTCGCCTTTCCCGCCAGTCGGCGCTTTGAACGCGTTCTTCTTTGCGCTCAATCCTCGTATATCCGGCAACAATTTCTCCGCGCTCGCTAAAATCGCTTTTTTACTCGCGTGATTTTCCAACCCGTGCGAGTTCAACGCCACCGTCCTGCTCGTGCGAATGTTCTCGTTCGCAGCGCCGCCGCCGATGGCGGAGACTTTCAACCCGCCGCTCGTTTTCGCCGCCAACACTAAATTATCGCACTCTTTCTCCGAGATGAAATCCTCCACCGTAAACACCGGTGGATCGAGATTCAAAACCGAGATTTTCGTCTCGTCGTACGCTTCGTCGATGGACATGAACTCGTACGCTAAAAACCTTCTGAAGGAGACTTTAAAATCTTCCGCCTGCGCAGATAACTGCATTCCACCAGACGCGAGTTGTTCCGGAGGAATTTTCGAGAGCGTTTGTCGTTCGTGCGCCGGTATAAACGCCGGCGGTTGTTGTTGCTGCTGCTGCTGTGGGGAAGAAGAAGAAGTGGCTTCCGCTCGTGTTGTCATTCTACTTCGTCTCGTTCTTCTGTTACTCGACGACGACGACGACAGAGAAGAACGCGAAGAAGAAGAAATAGGTTTGTTGTTCGTTGTTATCCATCTCTCATCGACATCGCGCAACGAGCGCCGACCAGAAGACGACGACGACGACGACGACGACGACGACGACGAAACCGCGTCGCGGTGATAGTGATGGTGCAAAACAACGCGCGATAGCGACGATGACGCGGCGACCACAGAGAGAGATGATGTCATGAAATTTTCAAATATATGTGTGTATACTTCTCTCTGTCTGCGCGCTCTTTTTGTGGATAGCTGCACTTTTTTTTTCCAATTTTACGCGCTCAAATACGTATTTTGTGTTTATACTAATAACAAACCATGCCGCCGGTTGTCGCGGGAAGCGGTGTGAACGAGAGCAACAACAACAGCAGCAGCGATGATACCGACGACGACGAAGAAGAAGAAGAACTGAGCCGAAGAACGTATCTCGGTTTTAGCGGTCGAATGGTTACGTCCAAAGAAGTCGACGCGGTGGATGCGTACGCGACGAAAGTCGGCGGCGAACCAAAGTTTTCCGCGACAGAAGAAAAAGGAGACGACGACGATGAAGGAAAGGAGACGACGACGATGTCGTCGTTGTTATCGGAGGAGCAAATGCGGTGCAAGTCGTGCGAGAGTAAACTGTCGCTGATTTTCCAAGCGTACGCGCCGTTGACGGCGATCGGGGACGGCGTGCGAGAAGATATTCTCGAACGAACTTTGTACGTGTTTTCGTGCACGAATTTTACGCGCTGTTGCTCGGGAGGAGGGGCATCGGACGTCAACGACGCGACGACGACGACGGGAAAATGGAGAGCGTTTCGAGTGCAAAAAAGGAAAAAAGAAACGAGCGATAGCAACAGTGGTAGTAGTATTGAGAATACTGTTAATAATAATAACAGCATGGATTTGAACGCGAAGGAAAAGAACGAGGATTTGTTTGGAACGAACGACGATTGGGGGTGCGACGAGAGCAAAGACGATTGGAACGTCGACGACGACGACGACGCGAGAAAAGAAGAGGAGGAGTCTTTGGAGCAGCTGACGAAACAGTTAGACGAGGCGATGTTGAAAGAAAAAGAGAGGAAAGAGGAGCTCGAGCTACTCGAAGAAGAAGACGATGATGACGACGACGATGAAACGCAAATTGAATCGTATCACGAGGACGCTCCAAACGCGTTGCCGGAATTTTACGTGTGTTCAGATTTAGAACCTATAAAGGCAGAGGCGAAGAGAAAAGCGTTAGGTTTAAACGATAAAGTAGATTCAATGTTGCGTAAATACGCCCAAGAGGAAGGCTTGGAAGTTTCGGAGATTGAGAAGAGTTTACTCGAGTTGCACGCCGGAGGGAAAGTCGCGGAGATGAAGGACATGATGGACGAATCTGGAACGAGGGAAGTCTCGTCCTCGTGGCAAGGCGAAACGTACGAAAAAGGCGAATCCATCAACGCATCCGAACAGTATTTGAAGTTTCAAAAACGCATAGCTCGAGCGCCGGAACAAATCGCTCGATACCGTTTTCGAACGCGCGATTGCGATATCGTTTGGCCAGATGAGGATGTGCCGACGAGGAAATCAAAACCGTGCGAGAAATGCAAAGGCAAACGCGAGATGGAATTACAGTTGACGCCCGGATTGTTGAAAGAAATCGAAGACGCGTTGCGTTTACGAGCAAAAGCCGGAAGGAAGGGAGGTATTTCAGAATCTGATGCGATTGCTTTCGATTTCAATGCCGTGGGGGTCTGGACGTGCACGAACTCGTGTTTCGACGAGAGCCAGACGACGTGCGTTCGCGAGGAGGAGGTTTTTGTCGCATCCGATGGAATAGATCAATCCATATTAGCAAAATTAGCCGCAGCAAAATGAGAGAAGAGCAATACGAACTGATTTAGAGCTACTTCGTACAAATATCTAGTAAATTACACTGCTACATGCGCGATACTATATCAGCGACGCGTTCAACAGTCGCATTTCTAATACTTTCATCGTGGAAGAGTTTCAACTCGACGCGATACCGTTTCAATTCGTTTGCCATTTCTTTCGTGACCTCGCAGATGGACGAGTTGTTGTTCGACTCGTTTATTTCTTCCACTTCGTCGTTGCTTTTGATCTCGGTAAACGTTTCGAGTATTCGCGCGCTCGCTTTTTCTGTGCCTTCGCTCGCGTCGATCCATTGAAATTGCTTTTCCGATCGAAGCCACGTGAATTGCCTCTTCGCGTACATTCTAGTTTCTCTTTGTAACTCTTCGATGAACTCGAGGAGTAGAGCGGCGTATCTGTTCTTCGCGGTTTCGCCATTGTTCTCTCTTTCTCGTTTACATTTCAATAAATAATCGATCGCTTGCGCGTACCCGATCGCTCTCGACGCCGAATTCGTGTTCGGCTTCACCCCTTCTCTCAACAAATACGCCGCTTCGTCCAGTATGCCGTTTGCGACCATTTCTTCGACTCTTTGATCCATTCTTCGATATAGATCGATTCTGTTCATCGATAACGCGTAACAGTGAAACTGTTTACTTTCATCCTTGACTGGTTGGAAAGATCCTTTCGGCTTTCCTCCGGAAACGTCTAAAATTTCCAACGCTCTCGTTAATCTGTACCAGTCGTTTCGTGCCAGTTTCCCCGCGGTTTCCGAATCGCCTCGCTGTTTTAAATACTCGATGGCTTCATCCCAAGCCGCCATTGCATCCATCGCGTCATCATCGGCGTCACTATTATCGCTATTTGCATTGCTACTGCTTTTATATCTATCTCGAATTTCCTGTACTTGCTTTTCTGCTCTCAAACTGCTCTCTTTCGTCGATTTCGGTACGTTCGGTTTCCCGTCCGTCAACCATTTCACGTACATCCCGGTCCCGCCGCATACGATGGGCACTTTCCCTCTCTCGTGAATATCGTCTATCCACCGATTCGCCAACTCGTAAAACTCCCCGACGTCAAAATCTTCCGTCACGGGTGATTTTAAATCCAAACCGTGGTGTCGGATCGACTGCATGTCTTCTTCGGACAGCTTCGCCGAACCGACGTTCAAGTTTCGGTACACTTGCACCGAATCGGCGGAGATAATTTCTCCGTCGAGTTGTTTCGCGATGGAGATGGCGACGGAGGATTTCCCCACCGACGTCGGGCCGGAAATCACCAGCACTCGTTTCTTTCTGTCGTTGTTGTTGTTGTTGTTCGCGTCATCGTCGTTACCACCACCAACAACAACAACACCATCTTCGCTTTGACGACGTCGCACGGCAGCGGCGCTCAACGGTTTCCTCTGATTTTTACGCGCGACAACGACGACAGAACCGCCTCCTCTCGTTTGTCCTCCTCGCGTTGTCGTCAAAAAACCTCTCGTCGTCGTCGTCGTCCTCTGTCGCGCAAAGTTTGTTTTCGCGACGGTTAACGCGGCGGCGCGAGTCGCCGCGGCGACTGCGGCCCTCATTTATTTAGTGTGAAGTCGTTCGTTCTCCACATTTTTTTTCCCTACTACGACTACTCACTAAAATGAACAACAACAACAACAACAACAACAACAACTCGATGACGACGACGATGATGAACGCGATGAAGCGAGTCGAACGCTTGAAAACGCAAGTCGTCGTCGACTCGCGCGATGATAACGCTGGCGGTATTCCGACGACGAGCGCGACCAGACTCGAACGACAAGAAACTTTCTTTTCCTCTCCGTGGGTGCGTTTTTTTTTTCTCTCTCTTTTTGTGTTTTTACTTAACGGTGCATCGAATCGCTTTTTTTCTCTCTTTCTCTCTTTTCGCGACGCTCTCTCACTCGTTGTTGTGACTGTTGATGTGTTTGATGTGCAGGCTTCTAAACATCCGGACGACGTGGTCATCGTCTGCGCGTTGAGAACGCCAATCACGCGCGCGAGAAAAGGCGGATTGAAAGATACCACCGCGGACGATCTCGTGGCAACGGTTTTGCACGCAGCCATGAAAGAGACAAAAAATATAAATCCTACAGACATTGGCGACGTGGTCGTGGGATCTGTGTTGGGAGATTCGAGCCAACGCGCAAACGAGTGCAGAATTGGAATGTTTTTAGCCGGTTTTCCGGTGAAAGTTCCGGTGAGGACGGTGAACAGACAGTGTTCGAGCGGATTGCAAGCGTGCGCGGACGTGGCGAGCGCGATTAAAGCTGGATATTACGAGGTTGGCATCGCGGCTGGCGTGGAGACGATGAGTAAAAATCCCATGAAATGGGACGGAGGGTTTAATCCAAAAGCTGCGAGCGTGACAAACGCGCAGAATTGCTTAATACCCATGGGTGTCACGAGTGAAAACGTAGCCGCGAAGTGGCACATTTCGAGAGAGGAGCAAGACGCGTTCGCGGCGGAGAGTCACAGGAGAGCCGCGGAGGCGAGGCGAAACGGGAAGTTTAAGAGTCAAATCGTGCCCGTGGTGACGAAAATTATCGATAAAGAGACGAAAGTGGAGAAAGAAGTCATCGTTACCGAGGATGATGGGATTCGAGAAGGCGTGACGGTGGAAAATTTAGCAAAGTTGAAACCGGTGTTCAAAAAAGGCGGGAGCACGACAGCCGGGAACGCGAGTCAAGTCAGCGATGGCGCTGGGGTAGTCATTTTGTGTAAACGATCGTACGCGATGAAACACGGGTTGAAAGTTATGGCCAAGTGGAAATCCTTCAGCGCAGTTGGGTGTCCGCCGGAAATTATGGGCATTGGCCCAGCCGTGGCCATTCCGGACGCGTGCGAAAGAGCGGGCGTGAAAGTTTCTGATATCAATTTGTTCGAGCTGAACGAAGCATTTGCGAGTCAAGCGTCGTATTGCGTGAACCATTTGAAGTTAAATAAAGATATCGTGAACGTAAACGGGGGTGCTATTGCGCTCGGACATCCGTTAGGGGCGACCGGGGCGAGGTGCATGGCGACGTTGCTGCATGAGATGCATAGTAGAGACCCATCGTGTAAGCTCGGGGTGGTGTCAATGTGTATTGGAAGCGGTATGGGCGCTGCTGCCGTCGTGGAAAGAGAGTAAAAATTGTTATAAAGATACTAGGTACCATTTAATATGAAACACATAAGGAGACAGAAATGTACGTACAAGTGTTGCTTTGAATTTGTGACTTTCTCTAATTTTTGCTGTGTGTGTGCTACAACTCTATAATTTTTTTAAATATCTAACGTTTCCTCTTCATCTGCTTCTGCTTCCTCGACGTCTTCAAACGCGGTGAGGTCGTCTTTCGATCCGAGCGAGGCAGAAACGGACGAGGTATTTCCACCGAGGACAAATTCTGCGGCGTCTAACTTCAACCTCGAAACCGCCGCGGTTGCCTTTTCAGCCAGGCCTTTCCCCCGTCCCCTGCTGAAACCTGGAGTACCGTCCGGGCCTTTTGAAAGCGTGAATTGGGACCCAACAAATTGTGGTCTCGGAGAATCGCGTCCGCCGTTATCGCTTCCCATCGCTGAATTTGACCTCGTTGGCGTCGAAACGCCTGCATTCGGACCTTCTTTCGTTCTCTTAATACGTTTCGCGGTGTACTCTTTATTCTCACCTTGCGATTGGTTCACGAAATACGTCGCCTCGTCCCCTTCGAATAAGGTCACGCCGCCATCCACATCCGCACCGTGGAAGAATGCTTTCCCGACTTCACCGGTATCTGGATCACTGTGTGACAAAAATCCGTAAGAACCTTCGCTTTTCGTGCTCAGGACGGTACCGGTAAATTGTACTAATTTTACTTTCGTCGCAAACTGTTTCTTCTCGTCCCGCTTATCGGTGGCGATGCAAAAAGAAACCAAGTCTCCGGGTTTCGGATTGCAATTTCTATCGACGACAGTTTTGAATTTATAACTTTGTGAAGTTCCGTCTGCATTTTCGACGACAATTGTGCCATTGTTGCTCGCGTTGGATGAAAACGAGGATTTTCCAAAACTTCTACCAGAGGCAAAAACAAGGCGTTCTTTGCAGATACCTCGAACGCTTCGTTCATCGACGGTTTCAAAGACTACCTTCGAGCCTTCAGGAGCTTCGCACACGTTGTGTGCGACCAAAGCATTTCTGTTTTGGTCTCTATGAACGGTAAATTGCACAATTTTCCCCACTTTTGGATTTTCTAAATTCTTCAATTGCGTAAAGTGGAAAAATACATCTTCCACGCGCTCTTCGCATTTGATGAAGCCAAAACCGTTCTTGATGACGACAATTTTACCCAATTCTATTTCTGAGGGCGACGGACTCTCTTCTTCACCAGAATTTGGCGCCTCTACGTACTTTTTAACGCTATCATTGTTACTCTCATCGACGACGTCTACTTTCTTCTTACCCCAGGAATCGCCATCGATGCCGTCTTTATCGAGCAAGGCGGCGTTTTTCTCCTTCTCGACGAGCTTACGCTGAAGTCTGAGCTCTGACTCGATCGCTCTAACGGTTTCGTCGTCGCATAGTTGCACGTTCACTGCGTTCGCTTTCTTGCCTTTGCCGTTACCTGCGCTCACCTTTACAATTTCAAAACTCACCGCGGTTCCAATGGTCAACTTTCCTAAATCTGCCTTGTTTTTTAATGCGGTGTAATGGAAGAACACACCTTGTTCGTCTCTCCTGTTGTTGGTGGTGTGCGAAGGCATTCTCCCGTGCGCTTTCTGAATAAACCCAAATGATTGCGATAGCTTATCAATGCGTCCGTAGGATGTTGGAATCTCCTCGAAATACTCGTCTTCCTCTTCCTCTTCCTCTTCCTCTTCTCCTTCGATTTTTTCATCCCCTTCCTTCTTCGTTTTCTTCTTCGTTTTCTTTTCTTCAGCGCTTCCTTCTATCGGCGCGATGTCTACGACTACGTATTTCTTCGTCATCGGTTCTTGACCTAAACTGAACTTCACTTTCATTCCTTGCTTCAACTTTTTCTTACAGCTTTCTAACACGTTTGCGCCGTTAAACTCGAGTTCGAGCGGCTTTTCCTTCGTCTCCTCTTCCTCCTCCCCTAACGAACACGACACGCACCCTCCGTACGCCTCGTGCTTCGTTTTTCCTTTTAGCCCTCTCTTCACGACGCCTTCTACGTTTTCCTGGACAATTCTCACTCTCAAATCTTTCTTCGAGCATCGCATGACGTCCGTCGCTTTGTGCGTTTTGTCTCCTTTTTTGTTTTGGCCGCCTCCACCACCGCCACTGCCCCCATTCCCGACGACTTTAAACTTCACCACGTCTCCGGCTAACAGCGGACGATCCTCGAACTCGTCTTCCTCCCCGTCGTCGTCTTCTTCTCGCTCTCTCGTCAAATCTGGATTTTTAAAGTACTCGCTGACGTGGAAAAACAGTTGCTGCTGAGACCGAAGCGTCGGTTGTCGGTTCGAGGTGGATGATGTCGATGGTTTTTCCTCCTCTTTTCTTTGTTGTTCGTCTTCTTCTTTGGTGGTTTTATTAACATTACCATCGTTACCATCGTAATAGTCGTGCGACAATCGCAAAAATCCAAACGAGTCCTTCAAAACGACCACCGTTCCGAACGCGTACTCTTTTTCGTTGCTCTTGTTCTCGTCGTTGTTGTTGCTGTTGTTATCAGCAGCGGCGCCGCCGGTCTTCTTCTTCTTCATCGTTTTCGTTTGTTGTTTAGGCCTTTTTTTCTTTCGCGATTGATGTTCGTTTTTTTTTTGTTGTGTTTCGCTTTTCCCTTTCGCGAGATGAAATAAAAAGTTTATCGTGGTGAAAAAAATGTGTGGAATTTAATTGGGCAAAACAAAAAATTCACAAAGGGGGAAGAGAAAAAAAAATAAACACACTATTCCCTCCCACAAAAAGTGGACACGCGTACGCGCGCGACAGACAAACAAACAAACAAACATGTCGTCGCCGCTGTTAGAGAACGTGGTGAAAGCGGTGTCACCGTCCATGCACAAGAAGTTGTTTCCGATGTCGTCTGATAACAGTTCTTCCGCGCGGGAAAAGAAACACAACACCGTCTCGTCGAATTTGAAACCACCGAAAGGAGGAGCTTTTGGACAAAATTCAGTTACGACGACGGCGGCGACGACGACGACTTTGTTGAGCAGCAGTAGCGGCGGAGAGAAGAAGAAGAAGAGAAGCAAAGAGGAATCCTCTTCTTCTTCCGATGAAGACGAGGAAGAGAACGAAGAGCCGCAGTGCACGCCGGAGAAAGAGCAAGTGAACGAGATATTGCCAAAGTCGCCGCACAAATCGGCACTGAAACCTCTCGAGTTACGCTTGGCTGCTCGTTTCGGGCAACAAGACTCGCCGAGACGAAAATCGATATCTTTCGCGAACGAGGAAGAGTTTCAGGTGAAATTGATTCCAAAGAATAAAACCGGGACGCCAGAGGTGACGTGCATGATTTCTGGATCTTTGAAGAGGAAGATTGGGGAAGCGGAGAGATTGGCGCAAGAGTCCTGGGGGCTACCCGTCTTGAGCGGCAAACGTGAGAGGAAGCCGTCGAGAATATCTTTTACGTGCAACAAGACGAACAGCAATAACAACGCGACGACGCCGACGCCGGCGTCAACAACGACTTCTGGAGATAAGGAGAGCGCGAATAATAAGAAACCGAGGCGTTCGTCTGTGTCTTTTAAACCGGCGTGTTCGGACGACGATACGACGCCGCCTACGAGGAAGTCGGGCGCGAGAAAAGTGCAAGATACGCCGGCAACGAAAAAATCACACAATTCCAACATGACACCGTCCCCATCGTCGTCGAATGAGACTACTAAGACGAACAAGACGGCCCCGTTAACGAGCGGTGGGTTGAAGAGTCGACCGCAAGCACCGAATAACACGCCGGCGAATACGAGCGGGAACGAGATTTTCAGCCTCGAAGGCTTTGATCTGTTTCGATCGACGCCGAACGCAAAAGCTATTCGTGACGCGTTGTTTGAAACCAAAGAGGAGGATGAGAAAGACGACATCGCGGCGTCGAAATGTTTGGACACGTGCGAAAAGTTATTGGCGTCGCAGCCGCCAGCGATGGAACTCGCCCAAGCGCTCGAAAAGTTGGCCGAGCCGCAAGTGACTCCAGGGAGAGCAGTGATGGAATGGTTGAGCGATGCAGAGATCTATTCCGACAACGAGGATGAGAAATTTGAAGAAGACAAAGAGAACGCGAAGACGCCGCCTTCTTCAACGAAAAGCAACAACGATTCTCCGGCGACGATATGCATCAAGGCAAAAAAATCCAAGAAAACGAAGAAAGCGTCAAAGAAGATGAAGAAGAGTAAGAAAGAGAAGAGCATGTCGTACGCGCTGGCGATGAAATTCGAACAATTGCACAACGCTTTGGAGCAAATGCAGCTGGCTTTGTTCAAAGAGAGAAAGAAGACGATGAAATTAAGAAAGCTTTTGCTCGAGGCGGCAGAACGAGAGAATAACAAAGTGGAAGAAAAAGTGAGCACTTTGAAGACGACGAAGGAAGAGAAGACCGAAGAGAAGAAAAGCGATACAAATGATACGACGTGCGTGTTGTGCAACGAGATTAACGACGCGGTGAAAGTTACGATGCGATGCGTCAAGTGCAACAGCTTCGCGCACGGCAAATGCTGTAAACCGGCGTTGCGACGAGCGCCGAAGGAATGGACGTGCTCAAAATGCTGTTGAAGCAACAATTTTTTATAAAATATACATAACTTTACTTCTGGTTGTTCTTCTTATTCCGCTTGCTCTGTTCCAGTTGATCTTGCAACACGATGAGCGCGTCTTGCGCTGCCGCCAGCTTGGCTTTAAATTCTTCGATCGAACTTTCGAAATTTTCCTCCACATCTCTCTCCCCGTCCATCCATCCTTTCAAGCGTTCCAAAGGCGCAGGAGACTGAGATTGAGAACGAGCAACTTCAACCACATCTTTTTTCTCTTCGACAGCTTCTACTACCGGTGGTGGTGGTGGCGGTGGTGGTGCGACAACTTTTTCTTCTACTACCGTCGTCGCTTCTTTCTCGGCTAGCGCCGCTGTTTCTTCCACTTTTTCTTCTTCTTGCTTCACCACCGGCGCGCTCGCGTTGCTACTATCACTATCGCTACTTTTACCGCTACTGCTCTCTACTTCTGTTTCTTTCTTTTCTTCTTCTTCTTTATCTTTTCTCTCACCACCTCGCCCGATATTTGTCGCAACCAGCGCCATGCTCAGCACAGCTGCGCCGACGCCGACGCCAAAGGATGTCGTAAACGGTACGGAGGTGGTTACGCTTTGCTGTACTACGACCGCCGCCTTCGACGCCGTACTAGCAGCGCTTTTACTCGTCTCGACTTTGAACCGCTCAATCTTTCTCATTATCGCTTCTTTCGCGTTCTCGGGCACGAGTCGCAAGATGTTCTTCGCGTTTTGTTCTTGGCTTTTCTCTTCTGTCGTAGTTGTTGTTGTTGTTGTTGATGATGATGATGATGATGATGATGATGATGTCGACGCGACGCTCTCTTTCTTTTCCTCTTTTTTCTCTTCTTCTTCTTCTTCTTCCTTTTCGCTCGTGGTCGTCATCTCCTTCCGTTCAATAATCTGAAAAGTCCCTTCTCCTCCGCCCTCTTCAAAGTCGCTCACGATCAACTCCTCCCCAACTCGTAACGTTCTTCGCGAACCTAATCCATTCAATCGGACGATATCTCGCACGGATATTCCGTTATCTTTGGAGACGACCGAGAGCGTTTGTTTCGGTTGCACTTTGACGATGATTTTTTTCCCAACGACATCATCTTTTGTCGATGTCGATGTCGATGAGGCCGCGAAAAAAGTCACGTTGTTCGTCGTCCGTCGACTACAACCGTTATTATTACCACGACCACCACCGATCCTCGAGCGCGCCGCCAGAAGATGTTGTCGCGCCGCGAACAACATCTTCTTCTTCTTCTTCTTTTTAAATAAATAAGGTGTGCGCGTGAGTACGTGAAATTTTGAAGCCATTTTTTTCAAAGAGACCGAAGAAAAAAAAGGACGACGTTTTTTCACTCCAACGCGCGTAAAAACAAACACAAATAAAAACACATGCTGTTTTCCGCGTTGGCATCTTCTCCGGCGCAGCTGCTGCGGACGCTGGAACGACGACAACAACACCGAAGAAGAAGAATAACATTTTCGCGATGCGTGACAAACATCATCATTTCCACCACTAGGAGGAGGAGCAGGAGCAGGAGCAGCGGCAGTATTTCTGCTGCTGCTGCGCGAAGTTGTTGCGTGAGTAAATGTAACGATAGCATCACCAGTAGGGAAAGAAGAGAAAGAACTTTTAACGATAACGAGAGAAGAGAGACGAGTCAAAGAACGCGCGCGATGATGGGAGGAGAGGGAGAAGTTTTAGACGCGACGTATCCGGTAGCTTTGTTGCTCGGTTTAGGCGTCGGATATGGCATCGCGCGCATAATAGTGTATACGCGTTTACAGTACATCGCGGCTAAGTTTTTAACTTTGCGAGTGTTTCAACCGGAGGCGAGAGTGTTGGAGTACGATTGCGGGAACAGCGGGAGAAATTTGTACTACTATCCGAAAAATGTAAAGTTTGTGACGTATAAAGGGCCAGAGGTTAAAGGAGATCTGTTGGGCCAGATTTCTGTACAGGCGGAGATTCCCGTGCAGATTGAACCGGTGGCGTACGAGAAGAGTTTGTCCGGCATGCGAGAGGAGTCGATGGACGCGGTGGTCAGCACCGGAGCGTTTACGAGAGTGTTGAAAGAGAAAGGGAAAGAGACGTTAAAGGATGTGTTGAAAGAAAACTCGAGAGTGTTGAAATCAGACGGTCAAGCGGCGATGATTTTCATCGAGCCAAAGTCGGATGAGTTGGTGGAGATTTTGAACGAAAACGGCCGAACGCTCTTCAACCCTATGGAAGTGGACGAGAAGTGGGAAACGCTACCGCTGTTTCCGTATTTAATCGGAACGATGACGAAGCGAGAGGGAAGAGTTGGTGGTGGTGGTAGTGGTAGTAGTGGTAGTGGTTATAAAGCAGAGAAGCCGAAGAGTGAATTGCAATCCATTCGCAGCAGACGCAAGCCGAAGAAATAAAAAAACGATGTTTTATTAGGTGATTTCTTCACCGCGCGTAAACTTAGTTCTAAAAACATTTTGCTCGTGATGATAATAATGATACTAATAACAATAATAATACAGACTAAACGCGATGACAATTATCTCTCACTTTTTTGATATCTTTGATCTATGTGCGTTGCAACGACGCGCGTGCTTATTATTACTAATGTCTTCTAAAGTTAAGTCAGAGTCTAATTGAGCCCCCAATCCCTCTGCTACTTTGCTTCCTCTTTTTCTCCTTCTTTTTCTTCCTCTAACATCTCTCTGAACGTTTGACACAAGTGATTCTTCCTCCCGTCCGTGATTATCTTCTTGTCTAAAAACGGATTCACCCCTAAACTAATTCCATCTGCTCCTCCTCCTCCTGTAGTCGAAAGACACGCCGGACAATAATTAGATTTCCCGACGATAATCTTCGAACTGATGCACTCGAAACAAAACGAGTGCAAACATTCCGTCTGTTGTCATTTATGATGTCACACGTGCAGATGCGGAGAGAGAGAGAGAGAGAGAGAGAGAGAGAGAATAAATATTACACACACATATCATCGTCAATGCGTTTTGCGCGCGTAAAGAGAAAGAAGGGGGAGAGAGAGAGAGAGAAAGAGAGAAGAAGAAAAGAAGAAAACGCTTCTTCTTCATCATCAACATCAACAACATTAAACGTAGTAATGATAACAACAACAACGCACCACCGTGTTCGCGTCTCTCAGCACTTTTTTACACGATTCGCACGTTAAACTCGCGCGTAACGTGTTTTCGTCCACCTCGATTTCCTCCAAAGCTGGGTTGATGGAGGCGTTTTGTCCTCTTCGTCTTTTCAACATCACAGTGAGTAGTGTGTAAGTGTGTTTAATTTTTTATGCAGAAGAAGAAGAAGAAGAAGAAGAAGAAAACGAAGAAGTTTGACTCCAGTCAAAAGAGAGAGAGAGAGAGAGAGATAAAAAATAATACACATTATGATTGCGTCTCGCTTACTCCGAAAGACGGACAAAACGAGTCCATCGATCACACTCCGCGCGTCGACGCCGTGGTTTTTTGCCGCTCTGTGTTTCCTGTGGGCGTCTTTCCTGACCGTGACGATGTTATCGAACGAGCAAAGCGTGGAATTTAATCGAGAGCGAATCAATCGAGAGGTGGAAGAGCGCGTGATGAGAGAGTTGGTGAAACGAGAGGAGAGGAGGAACGGTGAAGGAGGAGGGAATTTGGACGAAGAAAATAACAAGAGACCATCGTCTTTGTTGTCGTCGTCGTCTTTATCGACAAAAGCAAAGAGGAGGGGATTACGAGGCCCGTTAGCTGGAGCGTACAGAAGAGCAGGAGGACAATTAGGAAAAGAAGAAGACGAAGACAAAGAGAACGACGACGACGACAACAACGCGGATAGTAGTAACGCTGGGAAGAAGAAAACGAGAGAATTTAGAGGTCCGTTTGGTCGCATGGAACGTCTCATATTCGAGAAAAGCCAACAGAGGATGAAACTGGAACTCGAACGCGCGGAGAAAGAGAGAACGAGACGGGCGTTGGACGCGCACTTGGAAGACGCGGACAAGGACGAAGAAAAGACGCCGCGAGATACGTTGGACGTGGAGGAGAAGATACAGGAGGCGCTGGGCAGAGCGATTGAGAAAGAAAAGTCACACGACGAGGAAGAGGACGAAGACGAGAAAAGAAGACGTTTGATTGAGACGGATGGTGGTGATGGTGTTGTGAGTAGAGAGGCGGTGACGACGATGGAAGAAGAAGAAGAAGAAGAAAGCGGCGGCGGCGGCGGCGAACCGAAATCTTTTCCGAAGAGCGTATATGGGCAAGCGCACTTACTCAAGGATTTACCGGGTTTTCCGAAAACACCACCACTAGTGCTGAGCGCGGTCAAACCGAAAGCGTATTTGTTCAGAAACTTTCTCTCTTCGGAAGAGTGCGACCATTTGATGAAGTTGGCCAAAGAACAGTTGGCGCCGAGTACCGTGGTCGGCGCCGGAGGTACCTCGGTACCTTCGACCATCCGAACTTCAGCGGGAATGTTTCTTAGCAAAGCCGTGGATAAAACTTTAGAAAATATCGAATATAGAATTGCCGCAGCTTCAGGGACGCCCGAACCGAATGGTGAAGGCATGCAGATCTTGCGCTACGACGTTGGTCAGAAATACGATCCGCACTTTGATTACTTCCACGACGCCGTCAATCCCTCGCCGAAACGAGGAGGCCAACGCATGGCAACCATGCTAATTTACTTAGAAAACACCGAAGAAGGAGGAGAGACCATCTTTCCGAGAGGGACAAGGTCGGAATCGTTTGATTTACCGGAAGAAGGCAATCCTCATGAGTGGTCGGACTGTACCTCACAAGGCTTACCGGTGAAATCCGTCAAAGGAGACGCTCTTTTATTTTGGTCGTTGACGGAGGATTATAAACTGGACATGGGAAGTTTACACGGGGCGTGCCCAGTGGTCAAAGGCCAAAAATGGACCGCGGTGAAATGGATACGGGTGGCTAAGTTCGATGGGATGTTTACTTCCCCGCTACCGATGCCGGCGCTCTCGAGACGAACGGAACTACACGGTAAGTGCGTGGACGAATGGGACGAGTGCGCGCAGTGGGCGAAAGACGGGTGGTGCGAGAAGAATAAGGACTTTATGGTTTCCAACAGTGGCGCGAGAGACAGTAAAGGCCCCGCGTGTCCAGTCTCGTGCAACGTTCCGTGTCCAGAAAAATAGCGTAAAATAGAAAACTCTCGATAGAAAACAAACTCGTTTTGTTTTGTGTATAATACTGGTATATATAAAAAAGTAGTTTTTGAAGTCTCTCTCCTTCTCCCTCTCTCTCTCTAAATTTTCTTTTCTTTTTACCGCACGCTAAGTAGTACATTATCACCGAGGAACAAACTCAGAGAGAGAAAGAGCTCACAGTTTTTGCAAACACCTGAACGCTTATCTGCTTCTCTTCGCCTTCAACTCGGCCGCTTTCGCCTTCGCCCACGCCTTGGCGTCTTCGCTGTTGGACGTAGAAGGCGCCTTGGCGGATGGCTTGTAATCCGAATCCAAAATCAATCCAATCGTGTTCGCGTTCGTCGTCATCGCCGCGTTCGCATCGTCGTACGAAACCGCCGCGGTATCGACCCACCCTTGGTCTGCTTTACCCCACGAGTCTTTCGAGATGTCCGTCAAACCGACGTACGTCGTCGCTAAGATGGTATCGCCGACTTGCACTTTACCGAGCGCTTTACCCCCCGGGCGAACGGTTTTCACCTCCGGTCTGCCGTCCGGTCCCGGTTTCAAGAGCAAACCGAGCGAGATGTTCGACTGAGAGCAGTCCAAAACAACCTGTGTTTATTTTTTACATCAGAGTAAAAATATTAGAATAATATATAACAGTCAGTGTGTGTGTGTGTGTTAAATTTGAAGCGTTTTTTGAGAGAGAGAGAGACCAAAAAAAAGGAGAATCTAAAAACCAACTTTTTTGAGAAGAAGGCCTTCCGATCCAATTCGAGAGCATATGTGTTTACCAAAGATGATGGTTTGTCTCGAAACCCGCTCTCGCTCTCTCTCTTTTGCGATATCGATTTTTAAACGCATCGTTTTGAGAGACGTGTGAGCCGAGAAAAAAAAGAAACGACGACGACGACGACGACAAACGCACCTTGTACACGGACCCTCCGACTGGATATTTCGCATCGATTTCCGCCTCGCTCATCGCTCTGCACGAAAAGGCCGAGGCAGATTTTCTCGAGACGGTTTGCTTGCGAAGCGCGCTGTTGTTGTTGTTCGCGACTCTCGAGGAGAGCGCGGAGGAGGAAGAAGCCATCACGCTGAATGCCATTTTGCGTTCTATCTCTTTTGTGTTATATTATATGTGTTTGTCTGTGTTATTATGAAGAAATAAGAGAGAGGGTGAGAGGGAGAGAAGAAAAAAGAGACACGCAACGCGCGTAACGAGAATTTTCTGTTTTTATCTCGCGAGAGATGACTCACGCTCGCCAACGTGTCTCGTTCTCCGGTCGTCGTTCGTTTCACACAGTCACAGATGATCAGACAAACAGAGAGTTCTCTCTCTCTGATTTTTTTCTTTTTTTTTTTCTGTTTCTGGGTGAGTGAGTGAGTGCTCTGCTTTCGACGAGCTTCGACGACACAAAAAGAAAAGAAAGAGAAGAGAAAAGAAGAGAAAAAAAAAATGCAGGCGATCGAAAGCGTCTCGCAAAACTACGGCGACAGCGCAAAGCTGATACGGTTTCAGCACATCGCGGACGTTCTTTTGAAGACGAATAAAAAGAAGGGGAGGAAGAATCAGCAGACGACGACGACGACGGCGACGAAGAGGAAGACAAAAAAGGAAGAAGAAGAAGAGGAAGAAGAAGAAGAGGAGGAGGAGAAATCGGAATTGGAGGATGCGTTTGCCGACGACGAGAAAAGTCGTTACGAGATCGCGAGAGAAGCGCTACGAAGAGCGGAGGAGATTTGCAAAAGAGGAGGGACGAGGAACGCGGAGATTTTTAAGTCCATTCGAGAGAGGAAGAAAATGCTGAAAGAAGTGATGAAATCGTCGTCTTTAGGAGGAGGAGGAGGAGGAGATGTAAACATGGAGGAGGACGAAGAAGAAGAAGAAGAAGGAGAAGATTTCGTTGAAAACTGGTCAAATCAAATGGACTTGGAAAACCAAAACGAGAAAAAACGGTTGGACGAAGGGTTAACCTCCTCTAAAGCGAGCTCTTTGAAAGAGTCCATTCGATTAGCGCACAACGATTTAGGCGATTATTACTACAACGTCGGTAACTTAAAAGAAGCGTTCCAATGTTACGCGAAATCTAGAGAGTACGGGACCTCGGTGAAACACACTTTGGCCATGTGCGTGAATAGCATTAGAGTGGCTTTGGAGTTGAACTCTATGGCGCAGGTTTTGTTGTACGCGAACAAAGGATTAGCGATTTTGAAGAACGTGGACCAGATGGCGGCGGCGGGCGAAAATGAGAAGAAAATGGCGCAACGACCGTCGATTATACAGCAAGCGGGCGGCGGTATCGAAGGCCTCGGCGTAGGCGCCGGGGAAAACAAAGAGGAACAGAATTTAACGAGAGCAAAGTTTACGTGCGCGGCGGCGTTGGCACATTTACACTTTGGCAAGTACGCGGAAGCCGCGAAGCACTTCACGAGTTTGAAGACGGAAATCGGAAACTCGTACGCGGAGGTCATATCTCAACAAGACGTCGCGGTCTACGGCGGCTTGTGCGCTTTAGCGACGTTTGACCGCGTGCAATTGAAGAAACGCGTCGTCCACGAAAATGTCACCTTTCGAGACATGCTGGGTACGGCTACGGAAATGCGCGACATCGTGGAAGACTTTTGGAACTCGAGATACCCGCAGTGCTTATCCAAACTCAATCAGATTAAGAAAGAGTTACTCTTGGACATCCACGTCGGAAAACACGTCAAGAAACTCTTTTCGCTCATCCGTCAAAAAGCGTTGATTCAGTACACCAAACCTTTCTCCGCGTTGAGTTTGACCACCATGGCGTCCGCGTTCAACTGCGACTCGGTGGAAAACCTCGAAAAAGAAATCGCAGACTTGATCACGGCGGATAAAATCCGCGCTCGCATCGACTCTCGCGGCGAGAAAATCTTACGCGCCAAGGAGTTCAATAAGAGAACGGAAACATTCGAGCACGTGCAAAGAACCGCGGAGATGTTCGTCGAGAACGCCAGAGAGGCGCTTCTGAGATCTTCCTTGAATAGATTAGATTTAGCTTTATAGCCGTAAAAGGGGAGTAGAACTTTGTCGCGAACAACAACAGCAACAAACAAAAACAAAACATACACAGAGAGAGAGAGAGAGAGAGAGACACACACGTATTAAAAAACATCAGCATGTCGTGAAATCAGAAACGCAGCGCGATAATAAAAATCTTCGCAGAAAAGGAAAAAATCTTCCACTTTAGACCCTTTTGCCATTTTTTGCTCGAGGAAACACATAACAAATCATCACAGAAAAGCTTGCACCAAGGTGCTGCTGTTCTTCCTCTTCTTCTGTGCGAGCGCATAACACAACACACCGGGAGAAGAGAACTGAAAAGGCAAATGGAGGAGTACGAAAAGGTACGGCGGTTTCTTCTTTTATGAAAATGTAGTAGTCATATGATATACACCCTGCACCTCCGCGCGTTTGCGATGATTTTGGAGCGATGAAAAAAACCTCCTCTTTCTCTTCGACACAAAAATCAACTCGCGCTCTTTTTTTCAACGATGATGTTATGAATTAATGAATCAAATCTTCCTTCTTTGACGTAAACCAGGTGGACACGATTGGTGAAGGCACGTATGGGGTCGTGTATAAAGCGCGAGTGCGCTCAACCGGCGAAATTTTAGCCTTGAAACGCATTCGATTAGAGCAAGAAGAAGAGGGCGTCCCGTCAACTGCCATTCGAGAGATCTCTTTGTTGAAAGAGTTGCGGCACGAAAACATCGTGAAATTGGTGGACGTCGTGCACTTGGAGAAGAAGTTATACTTAGTGTTTGAATATTTAGATTTAGATTTGAAAAAGCACATGGACGCGAGTCCGCACATATCGAACGATCGAATGGTGATTAAAGGATACGTGTATCAAATGTGCGCCGGCATCGCGTTTTGTCACTCGCACAGAGTGTTGCACAGAGATTTAAAGCCGCAGAATTTATTAATCGATACAGAAACGAATTCTTTGAAATTAGCGGATTTTGGGTTAGCGAGAGCGTTTGCGATTCCGTTGAGGGCGTACACGCACGAGGTGGTGACGTTATGGTATCGAGCGCCAGAAATTTTGTTGGGCGCGAAGCAATATTCCACGCCGGTGGACGTGTGGTCGATCGGATGTATTTTCGCGGAGATGATAAATCAGTCGCCTTTGTTCCCGGGAGACTCTGAAATCGATCAGTTGTTTAAAATATTTCGTGGGTTAGGGACTCCGGACGACACCGTCTGGCCGGAAGTGACGCAACTTCCAGATTACAAACCGGAGTTTCCTAAGTGGAAGGCGAAGGAGATGAAGGAACTGTGCCCAAAAGTTGACGAGTTTGGTTTAGATTTATTAAAGAGGATGTTGGTGTATCCGCCACACATGAGAGTATCGGCGAAAGATGCGTTGCGACATCGATACTTTGAAGATTACGATCCGAAGAGTCACGTGAAGAACGTGGAGAGAGCTTTGAATTCTTCACTCGACAGCAGAGAGTGATGAGAATAATTTTCATGTTCTCTTAAAAGCCGAAGTAGGCACACCCGCGCGAAATGTGAAGTCACACGTATATGTAGAGAAAAAGAGAGACAGAGAGAGAAAGAGAGAGAGTAGAGCAACACATGTAATAACAGTTTTGTATTTGTACGAATTAGTTGGTATTTGAGCACTGATAATGATAAAATGATTACAATAATAACAACAGCAACGCACAACTCGAAGAGAGCAAGTTTATTTTTATCGCTTCTCCTCTTTCTTCTTCTCGGCAAACAACCCTTTAAACACATTCTTCTTTTCTGGGACGCCAACAATGTTCCCGTCGCCGTCAATTTGCGCCGGCAACGCAGCCGCCGTGCTCGTGAAGAAGTTCAACGCCGTAAACGCGAGAATCGGAGACAGATCGAGGCCGCCCAACGGAGGAATGATGCCTCGGAACAAGTTCAAGTACGGGTCGCAGATAGTCGCCAATGGGTACACGATTTGTTGCGGTGCAGCTGGAAACCACGTGACGATCAATCTTCCAATCAACAGAGTGTTATAAATATTCAACGTGGAGAACAATCCAGAGGTCAAGACGACTTCAACGGCGGAATCACCCGGGATCATCGCGCCTAAAAACTTGTTGTTCGAGCCTCGAATGGGAACCATGATTTCCTTTGCGTTCTTATTACTTCTATTATTATTGTTATTATTATGTTTGCTATTATACTGCGCCGCGCTCATGCTCGCACAAAATACGGCTTTCGCCTTCTTCGCCTCTTTGTTTTCGGAAATGTTCTTTCTGGCGGAGTTGAAACCAGATTGCGCAGCTTGTCGCAGTTCGTTCAATGGATTAAAGAGAAACGACGTCGATGATGCGGAGGAAGAAGAGGCCACGGCAATCGCTCTCCCTAACTGCGCCATCGGCGAGGTCATCGACGGTAAAACTCGTCTGCCTTGCTCTTTGTTGTTGGTATCGTTGATCATGGTTAATAAGAGTTGATAAGTTCTATATTATTCCAAGTTTTTTTTGCGGGTTTTGGTATATATCGCGCGCGCAAGAGAGAGAGAGAGAGAGAGAGTATGTAGTACAAAAACTAATAACGAGCTTCTCTCCTTTTGATCTTCTTTAAAGTCTGTTCTCTCCTTCGTCCAAAACAGGTTTTAGGAATTTTTTCCAGCGTTTGCGGTGCAGAAAACGGAAGATGAAAAAAAAACTGCTGGCTGGTGTGTAAGTGTGTGTGAGCTCTAATCCACGCACTTCACCTCTTCACTTTTTTGAAGCACTTTTTGCTTTCAACGTAATATTTACGACGAATATTCTAATGTCTGCAATGTCTAGTGCCGTCAGAATGGCCGCAAACATGTCCATGAAGGTACGCGTCGATACGTTCGCGGGCACATTACGAGCGCGTGATTTCACGAATTTGGTTTTACTTGATTTTTGGTGGTCGCTTTTTTGTGCCTCCCTTCCTTCACCCGCCGCCTGCGCGTGCGTAAAATCCGCTCTCGCGCGAAGAGCAATTCAGCGCTTAGTGTGTACTTGATACTCACCTAATATCTCATCTAATCACAGGCATGCGTCGTTCGCTCCAACACTATCAGAAACTCCAACAAGTTTAGGTAAGTTTCATATCGCATCTAGCATTATTCGCGCGGTTTCCGACCTTTTTTTCGCTTTCCCACGAGATGGGGGACACGTCAACATTTGTGGATAAAATGGCGTGAGAGGAGGAATGCATTTATATCGGTCGCGCTCGCGCGCACTTTGATTATTGAGACGAATGAGTGAACGACAACTCTGGTTTTACCGCGCACGTACTCACCTGTGCCCACGTTTTTTCTTAAACACTTGTAAAACAACAACAGTTTGGCGAGACCGGCGACGACCACGAGAACGCTCGCCACCACGGTGTCGGCTGCGGAAGCAGAAGCTTCGAGCGAAGCCGCCACCACCACGGAAGCGAAACCGAAGCGCCGTTTCCCGAAGAAAACCATCACGGTGCAAGAATCAGATCTCGAAGTTGGCAAGGAATTTACCGGCAAAGTGAAATCGACGACGGCGTATGGGGCCTTTGTGGACTTTGGCGCCAAGAACGACGGTTTGGTGCACATCTCCGAGTTGCAAGCCGGCTTCGTCGAGAACGTCAGCGATGTCGTTTCTGTCGACCAAGAGGTCACGATCTGGATTAAATCTATGGAAAAGGGACGCATCTCTTTGACGATGAAGCCGCCGCCGACGGAAGCGGAAATCGCGCAGCAAGCTGCGGACCAACAAGCTAAGTTTGAAGCGAGACAAGCGTTCAAATTGCAGAAGGAGAAACAGTCTGAAGTCGCGGGTAACTTGAAGAAGGGCGCAGTTTTGGAAGGCTGCGAAGTGAAATCGATCCAAAACTACGGAATTTTTGTTGAAATTGCGGAAGGTGTCGAAGGTTTGGTGCACATCTCGGAGTTGTCTGATGACTTTGGGGTCGAGGCGAAGGATGTCGCCAGTGTCGGCGATAAGGTTACTGTTCGCGTCTTGGGCGTCGACGGCAGCAAAGTGAAATTGTCCATGAAGGAGAAGCTCGACGTAAGTGTTTTACTTGACGTTATCGTTTGATTGTTTTCTTTTACGATCTGCATTTTGCAGCCGTTCTTTTTTCCTCGAGAGAAGCTCGAGCGCGAAGAAAAAACTTTTTTATACTGACCAAGTTTATTCCATTCTCTTCTCTTCTTTTCATCACCACAGTTGGACGAAATGGCTTCGGACATGAACATTGAAGTTGAATCGTCGGCCTCGGCGATCCAATTTGCGTTCAAATCCATCGGATTATCGGCGGCTAACTTCCCGCAAGCGAAGAAATCGGCATCGGCATCTGCGAGCATGTCTACGTCTGCCGCACCGACTGAGGAACCTGCGGTAAGTAGCTAATAGGGGAAACTCTATGACTTCGTTTGTTTCTTGTCCCGAATAGCCCGCGCGTCGACTTAATCCGCGCATTTGTAATAGATGACGACAACACTTTTTATTCTTTTATGTAAAAAACAATTACTCACGTTTTTTTCATTTTTTCAGGCCGCCGCCCCAGCTGCTAAAGAGGAACCCGCACCGGCCGCTGCTGCCGCTGCTGAGCCGGCCGCACCAGCTGCCGCTCCGGCTGCCGATGGTGCCGCCATCTCCGCGGCTACGGTTAAAGAGCTCAGACAAATGTCCGGTGCCGGTATGATGGATTGCAAGAAAGCTTTGAAGGAAAACAACGGCGATATCCAAAAGGCGCAAGAGTGGTTGCGCGTCAAGGGCATGGCCTCCGCGGACAAGAAGCAAGGCCGCATCGCCGCCGAAGGTGTTGTTATTGACTACATCCACGCCGGCTCTAGAATCGGTGTTTTGTGCGAAGTCAACTGCGAAACCGACTTTGTCGCCAGAGGTGACAAGTTCAAGGATCTCGCCAAGGACATTGCCATGCAAATCGCTGCGTGCCCGGAAGTCGAATACATCTCTCCGGCCGACTGCGACCCGGAGATGATTGCCCGCGAGAAGGAAATCGAAATGAAGAAAGAAGATCTCCAATCCAAGCCGGAGAACATCAGAGAGAAGATTGTCCAAGGCCGCATCGACAAAATGGTCAACGAAAAGGCGCTCTTGCCAAAGGATTACATCAAGGATACTTCCAAGACTGTCGAAGAGTTGATCAAGGAAGCCACCGCGGAATTGGGTGAAAAGATCTCCGTTCGTCGATTCGAAAGATTTAACTTGGGTGAAGGTATCGAAAAGAAGGAGTCCAACTTCGCGGCTGAGATTGCCGAGGCGACTGCCGTCAAGGCTGAAGCGCCGAAGCCAGCTGAACCGAAGAAAGAAGAACCGAAGGACGACGCTCCGGTCGAGATGGTTGCCGTTTCCGCGGCTGCCGTCAAGGAACTCAGACAAATGTCCGGTGCCGGTATGATGGATTGCAAGAAAGCACTCGGCTTGAACGGTGGTGATGTTCAAAAGGCGCAAGAGTGGTTGCGCGTCAAGGGCATGGCCTCCGCGGACAAGAAGCAAGGCCGCATCGCCGCCGAAGGTGGTGTCTTCTCGTACATCCACGCCGGTTCCAAGATTGGTGTCTTGGTTGAAGTCAACTGCGAAACCGACTTTGTCGCCAGAGGTGACAAGTTCAAGGATCTCGCCAAGGACATTGCCATGCAAATCGCTGCGTGCCCGGAAGTCGAATACATCTCTCCGGCCGACTGCGACCCGGAGATGATTGCCCGCGAGAAGGAAATCGAAATGAAGAAAGAAGATCTCCAATCCAAGCCGGAGAACATCAGAGAGAAGATTGTCCAAGGCCGCATCGACAAAATGGTCAACGAAAAGGCGCTCTTGCCAAAGGATTACATCAAGGATACTTCCAAGACTGTCGAAGAGTTGATCAAGGAAGCCACCGCGGAATTGGGTGAAAAGATCTCCATCCGTCGCTTCATGAGATTTAACTTGGGTGAAGGTATCGAAAAGAAGGAGTCCAACTTCGCGGCTGAGATCGCCGCCGCGACTGGTCAAGCTTAAAAATGTGAGATGAGAAGGACGTAGCGGTTAAAATTTTGTACGACGAGTTGTTTACACAGAGAGTGTGATTTCTCACTTAAGAAGAGAGTTTATACGATAGCAATTGCGAATTTTTAAGTCAGCAGAATAACATTATATAAGTTAGTTATGAAGTTCGCCTGTTCATTTTATTGCAATAGTTTTTTTTTAATCATCTTTCGTCAGTTCGGAAATATCGACCCCTGTAACGTCAAGCGCGACTTTCGCCGCCGCCGCAAACCCGACGATCCAAAAGATACCCAAAAGCACGTAGTTCTCAAAATACAAGCACGTTGCTGTTCCGCCAACCGCCAACGCCGCTACACCCGCGATACTCACGGCAACAGTCCCCGGATCTAACTTTGAAGATCCGCTCGAGCTCGCATCCTCCAAAATCTGCCCATCGTCCGTGTACATTCTCGGCTCGATGCCGAAGACGTTGTTGTTCTCCAAACTCGTGTCTGACCCACCTTTAAACGATTGCGAGACAAACCCTGGACCTAAACTCCCATCTTTCACGCCAACATAAATCGCATCTTCCTCCTCTGCGACCACGACTGGGAACACTTCCATATTTCTACACGTCTCCTGCGGCGTTAATTTCGCCAACACTGGATTATCCGGATACCACGATTTAATCTCCCCGGTTTTCAAGTCAAACGTCGTCTTCGTCGTCGGGCACTCGATGCACGCGTCTTGCGTCAATCGAGCTCTCTCAAAGCCCTCGGAGTACGCGCCTTCCGACGGTGATCTCGACTCAATCGCGCAAATCGAATCTCTGTACCAAAAGAGTAAAACAGACTTCCCGAGCGCGTCGATTTTCTTTCTGTCGCCTCTCGGTAAGTCAGAGAGCGAGAGAAGTTTTATGTAAGACTCCGGCACTTGCGTCTTCGACGCGCTTCCCCCTTCGTCGCCTTCCGCGCGAACGATGATCGCGCGTGCTCTCTTTTTCTGCGTGATGATTTGATTTTTAGATTGAAACGTCGACGATAACGCGACCGAGGAAGAGGAGGAGGAGGAGGAGGATTTTTGTCGATGAACGGAAGCGCTTCGAACGATCGTTCTTTGCTGTTGTTGGTGGTGCTGTCTCTTCTGGGAAGACGCCGCGATTGTCGTCGCGGCGACGCGCGAAGATGCGTACGTACTGGTGGCAACCATGTTTTTTTTTGAAGCGTTTGTTATAAAAAGCGCGCGCACACGCCGGCGTATTAACTATTATCGTGTGACGATAGTGTGCGATTACAAAAGAAGATGAGTTCTTTGGTTTGGGTGACGTATGCGTTGTTCTGCGTTATGCCACGCTGGATTTTTATTTATTTTTTTGCATCTTCTGTCTCTCTTCTCTCTTCTTTCATCATTCTCTCTCGCGACGTCGTCAGTTTTACGTATTACTTATTAGTATTGTACAACAATTTTAAAGCTAAAAGAATCAACCAAAAGCAGCCTCGGCGGCGAGCGAGGCTTGTTTTTGCAACTCGCTCGCGGTCGCTCCGTTGTTTTTTTTACCATCGACGAGAACGACTTCGCCTCTTTGCAAGGCGAGTTTCCTTTGCTTTCGACTGAGCGGCTTGACGTCGTCGATCTCGGTATTCGTTTCCTCTTCTCCATCCTTTATCGTGATCCGCCGTCGTCGTTTCTTCTTACTACTTCTGCTACTGCTATCGTCTCCGTTGGTTTTGACCACTACCACCTGTTCTCTGCCTTGCTTTTCTTTTAACCTTTGCTTCCACAACATCTCCTCGTTTTTCTTCCCCATCTTTACGAGCGACTTGCCGCCGAAACCTTCCACGTGCTCGTCGAACAGTTCTTGAAACTTTTCCGAGAAGTACTCGTCTGAAATGTCCACGTAGACGCTTGGTTTTGCAAATCCAGCGCCTCCGTATTTCGCTCGCACCGGTTGTAACACCGCTTTGAACATCTTTGCCAGTTCTTGTTCCGTCAGTGCTCTCGAGAGCGGTAAAGAACGCAACACACGAATTCGTCGTTCTTTTGCACCGGCTCTTTTCGTTTTCCATTTTTTCACACCATCGCTGCCTCCTCCTCCTCCTCCTTTATTATTCGAAGAAGAAGTGGTGAAACCATTCTTTGCGATGAAGGCGGAAGAAGAAGAAGACGCTTTCTTCCCCTCGTTCACGCGCAGCGCGTCGTCTTTTGCATTTTCTTTCGAAACAAACTCTGCCGCCGATTTGCCGTCTCGGAATGTCGTCGCTTTTGCGCGATATTGTTTGAGGAGTCCCATTTATAATATTTTCCTCTTCTTCTCGCTCTTCTTCTTCTTCTTCTTCTTCCCTCTCTGTCTTTTTGCCGCGGTGGAGCAGAGCGCCGCCCCGCGATGGCCTTTTCTGCTTAATCTTCTTCTGCTTAATCTTCTTCTCTTGTTCTGTTGTAAAAGTTTTTTCTGTTGACGGCTTGGTTGTGACTTTTTTTTGTCTCTGTGAGTGAGTGAGTGAGTGAGATGCTCATCTCTGATTTTTGTGGGTTTTGTGGGAAAAAAAGTTGGCATAACTTCGTTTCAAAAAGGAAAAAAAGAGAGAAAGAGAGCGAAACTCGTTCGTCAGAACACACAAGACACATGCGACGACGCTGGTGTTGTTCTTTAGCACCACACACGCGCGCGATGATGACGATGAGGAGGACGATGATGACGACGACGACAATAAAAACAAAAACAACGACAGAGGCAAGAAGTAATAGCAGTCGCACCGCGAGTATCAGCAGCAGGCGCATCTCGATGATGTCGTCTTTGACGACGCGCGGCGGGAGAGTCTCGTTGAACAACAACGACAACAACGACGCCTCTTTCCAATTACATCACCGAGGGGGAGCGGCGAGAAAAAGTGCTGATTTTTTCGGCGTCGGCGATACCAGGTCGAAGAACAACGTCATTCGCGGCGGCGCAGCCTCTTGCTCTTCGTCCAGACGCGGTAGCGGTAGTTTTAGCAGCGATAATAATAATAATAACAGAGGATTCTCCACCACTTCTTCTTCGTCATCATCGCAGAGTAACGAGAGTTATTCGCCGCCGCAGGGAAGAAAAACGCGATTTAACGGCGACGTGCTACAAACGGCAAAGGAAAAGAAACAGACTAAACTGGAAGGACAGAGATTGTCGAAAGCGCTGGCGGCGTTAGGCGTCGCCTCGCGACGAGGCTCTGAAGCGATCATCTTCGACGGACGAGTAAAAGTGAACGGGACAAAAGTTTTAGAGCCACAGTTCAAGGTGAACTTGGACGTGGACGTCATTGAGTTGGACGATAAAGTCGTCGAAGGCGGCGTCGAGTACGCCGGCGAACACTTTTACTTCTTAGTGAATAAGCCGAAAGGCTACGTGTGCTCGACCAAGACTGGTGGTATGAACAACAGAGGAGAAAAAGAAGAAGCCGGCACTGGGGGGAAGAAAGCGTTAGATTTGTTGCAAGCTTGGACGGAACAATGGAAGAAAGGGAATCCGGGAAAATTACCGCCGAGATTGTTTACGGTTGGTCGATTGGACGTTCAAACAACGGGAATGTTGTTGGTGACGACGGACGGAAAATGGTCGCAAAGAGTCGCGCACCCATCGTCAGGTGTTGTTAAGAGATATGTGATTACAGCACCGGAGAGAGTGACGAGTGCGCAGATTGCAAAGATGCGGAAAGGGACGGAAGTGGACGGCGTGCACGTGACGCCGGTGTTGGTGGAAACAGTCACCGGGGACGGAGGACCAAAAAACCGCGTCGCGGTAGAGGTGGAAGACGGAAGGAATCGAGAGGTGAGAAGGATAGCGGAGAGCGCCGGGGTTGAAGTGAAGAATTTGAAGCGGACGAGAATTGGCGGGTTAAAAATGCCGTCTGAACTGCCAGCTGGGATGTTTTGTTCTCTGAAACCGCATCAAGTTTCATACGTTTTAGAAAAATCGCTCCAACAAATCGGAGGGAAATTTTGAGATACTAGGGTATGTACACATGTTTTTAACGTTGTAACTATTGCATTGCGGATCTCTACGTAAATCTACTACTAAAAAATGCTACGCTAGTTGTGAGGTGGATTATTCGCGCTAAAGCCCGACATGAACGCGTCCCGTTCACTGGTTTTTTCACGGCTCTTTGTAGGCGTGTTAAATAATTTTTTGAAAATCGATTTCTTTTTGGCAGGGGATGCCACCGAACTGGTTCGTTTTGATGCAGACTCCTCGGTTTGAGGATTCGCGTTGCCCCTGCTGTCGCTGGGATTTCTTTCCTTCGTCTCCGCGATATTTGCGACTGGCACTAATGCCGTCGCATCCTCGTTCACAGTAGATTTAATTTTGTTCAGTTTTCTTCCCGCGAATCCTGTCACCGATTTCAGAGCAGACCATGCTAAGTTACCTTTCAATTGTTTGACAAGTTCTCTCCATCTCCCTTCAAAAGATTCACACGTGTAGGAATCGAGCAAAAGCCGGACGTCTTTGAAAGAACCCGCTGTTCCATGATAAGACACTTTCACTTTTGATTCGTTGAAGCGCAAATACTTCACATGCACAACCTTTGGACCAGAAACAGGCGCCGTATCCTCATCGTCATCCTCATCCGCATCCTCTTCACCACGAACAACACCTGCTGTCTTTACGGTTGATTCTGTGTCAACCTTACTTGCATGATCTTTAGCAGTTCCTATCACTGTTATCGTCGGTTCCTTCGTCATGGCAGTCGCAGCGGTTGACTTTGATGTCTGAAACTCTTTTTCGAATGCCAAATGCATCTTTTTTGACTTGATCTCTCGTTCCGACGGAAATGCATAGTCATAAATCATTTCATAGATTTCCTTCGTGATGTCAATTTTGAACGGTGAGAGGAGAATTTCTAAATGATTCCAAATCGGTGCTTCGGGTGGGCTTGCCGCGCGGTACGCTGATACCTGAAGAAAATTAGGTTTTGTCCGTATTGCCGCGGGAACATTATCCCAATCCTCATCGAGAAGCCATCTTCCCAAGATTACTTTTTCAACAGTTTGTAAGTGTAACCCCTTCAATTTGAACAGAGTGACGCCGGATGAATCAACGTGCCGATCTCTCAAGAGACTCAGATTTGTAATTTCAGCATTCATGAACGTTTTCCCGGCTTTTCTAAGTGCCCACGCGCCTCGTTCGATCTCTAACTCCATTTGTATCGCTGCTCTCTTACGATTATACTTCGTCAAAGACTCTGCGCGCCGTATCGATTTCGCCAGCGCTTTTTCTTTACGTTTCAGGTCATCGAGATAACCTTGTCTCTTCAAATCTGCGCTCCCCGTCGCGTTGTCAGTCTTAATTTCGTCAAATTTTTGAACATCAATGTCATACAGTCTCAGTGCATGGACAGATTTGATATATTCCAGCAAAGGAGCCGCGACGATTGCTGACGCAGCAGCGTCTTCCTGGTCAAACAAACTTCTCTGTCCTTTTTTCCTTAACAGAGCGACTGCGTTGCATTTTGGAGTTGGAGGCGTAAAATTTGACGGAGTTAAAAACAACGAGCCGATAACATCGACAAGTACAGCCTGCTGTTCGGATTCCATCGAGGCATCAATATCTGGAGATTTGAAAGAAAATTTTGTGGGAGCATCTGAATTGTCAGATGCACCGCTATCACTCGTTTGAGTGGAGTGCTTGAAAATCATCTCACATGGAGCAAAGATTTGTCTCAGCAAGCTCGCTTGTTTTGCTTGTAAGTGCGCAACTTCGTCATCAGAATGTCTATCTTCGAGCCATTGTACGCCAGCTCGGAGGTCGACGTCCGTAGGTGCGACGTGAGCTGCTACGTGGTGTAAATTCACATCAACCAACCGTTGTTTATGCGCCTCTGAAGAGGAATCAGAAGATGAAGACACTACGCGTCGACCAACAACGAGTCCACTATCAGCTGCGAGCAATAATCGCCCATTTCGATCGTTACCTCGCAGATTTATTTGCGGTTCAGAAATTTGGACAACGAACAAACATTCGTCGGCGATTACTTGACTTGGAGAAGACGCTTTTGTCTCGCTGAAAGCATTTTCACCGTCAGTATTTACAACCCCGGGTTTAATCAATTTCAGCAAATCTAGTTCGGCGTTCGCAGTGTTCGCGTTAGATTGTGAAGATTCGCTGAATCCACTCGTCGCACTGATATTTTTTCTATGCTTTTTGTATTGATCAAAGTCCATATCGACGGGACTTTTACTGAGATTTTCTAATTCAAACATGGACGGTGGCTTCTCAATTGAGGGATCATCACCGAGCGAAGCTTCCCACATCTCGCGAATCCAAGTGAAAACTTTTTCTCTCGTTTTTGATTCGAGTAGTGCTCTTGGAGCGTCCACCTTAACTCGCACCTCATCCTTCTCCGAAGCTTTGCGCACACAAAATTCGTGACTTTCAAGCACTAACATCGAGTCTGTGACCATTTCACGAAGCGACGATGCAGTGACCGCTTCGTCAGCACCGTTACCATCACCAGCTCTAGATTTACGTGGTGAAGGAGCTGCGTTTGAGCCTCTCAACATCTCACGCATGGTGTCATTAAAGTTTGCCGAAACCATTTGATTGGGCTCAAAAGCTACCTCATTTTCTTCTTTTTCAGGTAAAAATATGCGTAAATCCTTCGCGTGGACGTTCAAGTTCTCATTTGCGTTAGATATGTAACTGAATCCTTCCAAGAAAGCAGCTATGCTTTGGACAGTTTCGTCTTTCTCCTTTGTTGGTAAGGAATAATTCAAATACTCCGCCGTCACCTCCCAGCTTGGTTGCTTCGAATACAATATGGAAATCATTGACTTACTTTTAACTTTTTCTGTCTTATCCAAACTTTTCTCTGTTAGGGTGGTTCTTCCGTATTGTTTGTACCTCCACGCGTTGCGTAAAGATACCAAATCTGGTTTCATCAGCGCTTTCCACCATTTTTTCATGTACCTCATATCGTCAGCGGTGAACCTAAAATATGGCGTCTCCGTGAAAGTCGAATTCATGCTGACACCGTCGAATGAATTGAGGACACCATGCAGATCTGATATATTCCGCGCGCGCGACGGTGAAAGCAGCAACGAAGGCATTCTCGAAGGCGAAAGCTTGAGTGCATCAATTCTGGTTTTGAAGTCATCAGACTGCCATTTCGCAAGGGGAGAAGTAGAATATGCATTCGTCGTTGTCTTGGTAGACTGAAAGGAAGACACTGGCGTTTGGAAATTATCCATCGTGTTCTTCGTCGATGACGTAGGGGTTGAGAAATCTTCTTCATCCGTAAAGTCTAGTTCTATGTTAGAACTTATCTTTGTTTCAATATCATCGAATATGTGATCTGCGCGCCATCCTGGAAGTAAGGTATCTTTGCATGCGAACTGTACGTTGAGCTCGTGTGAACCATCACAACTTTTACATTCTGACAGGGTGCGCAATTCCACGCCAGTTGTTGGATCGAATCGATATGATGTCGCATATCCGTTTATGTTATCTTTAGTCAACCATTCGTACTTCACACCAATCTCGACCGCTGGCGCGACAAAAAGCGTATGAGGAACTATATTCACAAAGGATGGCTCTTTCGATACTGCAAAACGAGCAGCGCGAAGAAGTAGGTGTCCTGATTTGTACGATGCCTCGCATTTCGTAGCTTTAAAAGCAAGTGCATGTCGAGTTTGGGTTTCCTTCAAAGATGAATCCAAGACGATTTGCGAATTCCTTGCAATAATCGTGAAATCACCTCGCCATAAGTTTCTTAGGTTATCCCACCACGGCAAGCTGTCTTTTACTTTTTCTATAGGTGCATCACCGTTTGGAGCATCGCGATGCCTTGATTTCGGGAGGATGCGATTTGATATTTCGCGCGAGAGAATAGCGTACTTCGGCTCTGATGATGCTGAATACCGGAATTGTCCATCTATCCAAGTCTGAGATAAATTAGTGAACGCTAATACGCTTGGCCTCGAAGGTGAATGAACCGAACGAATGGCCGCAAATCTTCGCTTACCAACCGGGAACGGTAGTAAGTGAGTATCTTTGGACTGGACGCTCTGCTTTGCTAAAACAACTGGTCCTTGCATGGAAATGGTTTTTGCTTCAAACATGGCGCATTCCTCGCCACCGAGGAATATATCAAACTTTTCGCATGTCCAATCGATGGTTTGGTATTGAATGATCTGTAAATCGACGCCATCCGAGTATGGGGCATCGACGCAGCGGCAGAAATGTCCTATTTTCTCATGTGCATCTGCATCACAACCAAATTTGAAAGACCAATCCAGACTTTCTGCACGAACTGTCAAAATGTTATCGACCAGATTCAGGAAGTGCACGTCTTTCTTATTCTCGTTGAAGCTATCTACGCCCTTCTTATACGCTTTCGCTACATTATGGAATATTTGATGAAGCATTTGAGCATCCTTTATTTCGTCAACGTCTCTTGAGATTTTTCTGGAGCGTTTCAATTCCGGCTTCAGAAATTTTTCTTGCAACCGCAAGAAGCTCTCGAGCTTATCCGAATCTTCAATTATAACCGTGTTTCCTCCCGTCGATATCCAACGAAGTACTCCTGACGAATCCGGTAAATTCAAAATTGATGCATTTTCTTTCGATGAAGCTTTTTGGGAGATGATTTTGGAGTCGTCATTGGTAGGGGTGGAGGTGAACTTCTTTAGCGCTTGTCTGAATGCACTCTCACCAGCGAACAAAGCAGCGTAAAAATCGCCGAAATCTAAGTCTCGAGCAAACTTGACGGCGGCTGCATTTGTGGTGATATCCCAACCGCTGTCGTACTCTCGCATTTCGAGAGCGAGCGATTTCGTTGTGAACAACGTCATTGCATTCGTTTCGATTTCGAAATTTTCAAAGTGTATCGCCGAGATCTCCTCGAGATGCAGACGCGACGAAGCGAGGCGAACATTTGCCCCGAGAGTCAAATCCGCTGCAAACGAAACATTCGTAACATCAAGCGAAATGTTACGATCATGCGACGCTTTCATCTCTTTCTCCTCCTCGGACTGATTCTTCTCGAGAAAGGCCAGAGTCCCGAGGAACTTTTTTGTATCTTCTGCAAATGTCTCGATTAGAAAATGTGCGTCGGGATCCCAATCAATCTGCACGTCATCCATTGCTATTTTTATCGTTTCCGGTTGAACCATCTGGTCATTGCTTGAATGATGTTCAATTTCGAATTTACTGATTTCAACTTTTCGAGAGTAAGTTTTCAGGGAACAATCATCTTGAACGTCGAGCGAAGCACCCGACATTTGCATCGAGACGGTCGTATTTTTGACGCCACCATCTGCATCTATTCCATTCTTACTACTATTTCCTCCTTTTTGGTCGATATTTGTTGTTCGCAACACTCCGCTAATTTCAGGCACAGTCAGTAAAACTGAAGACTTTACGCGCTCGTTCAATGTAATTGAATCTATTTGATCCCGCACGAGTGAATCCGCGAGTGAGTTTTGGAAACAAAATCCTTCCGCGCGAGCGTTCCTAATTTCGTAACTGAGCGCAAACGACGAGCTCGTGCTCGCGCTGTCCTTTTCCATCATAACGTCGCGAACCTGTTGTATTCGAAAGCTTTCTATCCATGCGTGATTGAATAAATCCTGCGAATCTTCCGTGAAGACCGGATCTATCCCCAACAGTTCAACTTGCACATCACTTACTTTACCTATTTTCGCCAAATCAGCCCTTGCTGAGCACGAAACTTTCGAAACTGCTATGGCAACGTTATCTTTCTTACCAGCGCGGACTGATTTTGGAACTATTCGAATGCCATTTGGCATATTCACAAACACCATTAGCGAATCTCCTACAAGTTTCGTAGTCACAACAAGCTGTGTCGTTGTAACGGTGAATACATCGTCTTCGTACACTCTTACATCTACTAAATTGATTTCAAGAAGCGAGAGAAATCTCGCGACGACGCGTTTTCTAAAGCTTTCCCTCATGCGTTTACTTGCCGTCTCTGTTTTATCGTCATTTTTTGTTTTGTTGTTGTCTTTGTTGCCAAACGATTCCGCCTCTTCCTGCTCTTTCTGCTCCTCCTTCTCTTCTTCGACGTAATCGCCGTCTAAATCATCTTCGTGTTCTTCTCGCTTCTTTCTTTTCTTTGCGCTTCGTTTCTTTACCTGCACGTCGAAACACCGAATGGGGACGTTCATCATCCTGTTCCGATTTTGCATGGCAACTTCTTTTCCCGCCGAGGTTTCTCCAGCTCCTTCTTCTTCGGGTACAAGCACATCTCCTTCCTTGGGAGTAGATGAAGTCGTAAATCCCGTCGCAGAAGGCGATGAATATAACGTTTTCAACATCCAATTCATCAATTGCCTTAATCTCCCCGCGTATCTAACTTCTCCGATGAATATCTGCTCGATATCTCCCCCTCCTCCCCCTTCACTAGGGGACGAAAAGTTCAAAATCACATCCGTCGCGGAAAGAAACCCAACCGAACCGACCGTCACGCGCACGCCTTTCGTGGCTACAAATTTCAACCCTAACTGTAACAGCGAAGGAAATATCCATCGTCGAACGGCAAAAAGCGTCGGAAAGAAGGAGAGCAAACCGGTGAATATAATCAAAAGAAGTGTTTCCAAGGTGTTCGTTCCTTCTCCTCCTCCGCTCTCGTCTCGGAATTTGGAAAGAAGTAAAGAAGATAACGCGTTGGAAATGGTGGTGGTCAAGGCGGACGAGCCAGAAGAGGACGGCGCAGACATGGTAGAGGTTACTTTCTCTCGTCCTCACGCCCTCTCTCTCTCTCTCTCTTCCTTCTTTTCTAAAACCCCGTACGCGCGCTTTCTAACTGAAGTTGCGTGAGGAGAAATTTGGAAAAAACATCTTCAAAAAAACACACGCAACAATTACACACTTACACATCACAAGGGGAGAGACGAGAAATGAAACTACTTCGAGTGATGTTGAAACCTTCTCCTTCTCGCGCGTTGGGAGCTGCAGGAGCAACAGCAGCAGCAGCAGCAGCATCGACGCATCATCATCATCATCATCATCGTCTTCGCTGTCCCTATTCGCACAGAGCGACGAAGAGGACGTTTTACTGTTCCTCTTCGTCGTCGTCGGTGAGGAATGCACAAAACTTCGACGATGACAAGACGATACCGTTGAACGAACGAAAAGCGAAACACGATTCTACGAGAGGGGAATTAAAACGATGGCACGCGTGGGCGAAAGAGAAGATAAAAGAGAATAGAGGATCGTTTTCTTCGTTCGATGGCGGCATTGGTGGTAGTAAAGACGGCGATCAGCATCATCATCACGATATCATCAATAATAACGACCCTGTAGATGAACAGTCGTTAGTTACAGAGTTGGAGTGGCTCTTGGAAGACGTCGTCGCGAGTGAGGGAAAGAGTGATAATATCTCCATGCGCATGAGTTTCGACCAAATGACAGCACTATGGAACAAGCGTATCGATGACCGGTACCCAATTCAGTATTTGACGAAGTCTTCGCAGTTTCGGACGGTATTGTTATACGTCGCCCCGGGCGTTTTAATACCACGACCGGAAACCGAACTCCTGATTGATTTTGCATATCAGCACGTGAAAATATATGGGAAGAAGGACCATTTAAAGAAATTGCCTTGGTTAGACTTAGGTACCGGCTCTGGCGCAATTGCATGCGCGCTCGCCACGGAGTTGAAGGATACGTTCTCGAAGGCAAACGCCGGGGTATACGCCACGGATTTTTCAAAGGAAGCGCTGGAAATTGCAAAGATAAATGTTGAGCGTTTACATTTGAACGATACGATTACTTTGTTGCATGGATCGTGGTTTGACGCTTTGCGCAGTTATGATGGCATCAAATTCGCTGGAATAGTTTCGAACCCACCGTATATTCCCTCGGATATCGCCGCAAACCTGCAGCCGGAGGTTGGTCGACACGAGCCGATGTCTGCGTTAGATGGTCGAGGCGAGATGGGGATGGGTGATTTAGATATAATCTGCGAATCTTCGCACAAATATTTAGCTCCCGGGGGATTTTTAGCGTTAGAGACGCACGGTGGAGAACAAGCGTTGCGCGTGTGGGAGAAGTTATGGAACACGAACCTCTACGAGGACGTTCGAGTTCGAAGTGATTACGCGGGTGTTGATAGATTTGTTACGGCGCGATTGATTGATGCAAAGAAAGTGGATAGGTTTAGCAGTACTAGCAGCGATGACGATTAGTGATCGGGTGTGATAGTAAAACAGAATAGAACGCACATAGCAATATTAGTGATATCGTTTTGAAATGAAACAATCATTATGTAGTAGTAAAAATTACAGACAGACAATTCGGCGGTTAATCTTCTTTTTTCTTTTATCTCGCAACAGCTTGGGTATTCTTTTCCGCGCTGAAGCCATACTCGTTATCGAGCGCGTTAAAGTACAAATCATAATACGTTTGCGCGGATTCCAACTGATCCAACTCGGTGTACAAGTCCGCAATCTTACCGTAGTTATCTGTGATTTCCGCCATATCTTTATGCTCCAATGCTAAATCGAGTACCTTCTTTGTCATTTCCAAAGACTTCGCCGTGTATCCCAAACGACTCGCAGCAGCCGCAATACCTTTTAATGCTTTTCTCTCCGCCTTCCACGGCACCAGTAACTTTTCCTTACCGCTCTCGGCGATGATGAGTGCGTGAGCTTCTTCAAATTTACCCAAAGCCTCTTCAAATTTCTCCTTCGATTCCTCTATCTTCAACAATGCCTTACCCGATCGAAGCAGCGTTAAAATTTTCTCCACGTATGGATCGCCGTCGCTATCGATGCTCATATCTACTCCAGGCGTCTTGCTTTGTTTCTCTCTTCGCAATTCTTTCTTGATTTTCCCGTTCACTTCCAAAAGCGACTTGTTCAACTGTGTAATCTCCTCCGCTCTCTTTTTCGCTTCCAACCCGCCGGCAATGGCCCCGGCAAAACCAATCGCTTGACCGAAAATAATCGTAGAGACTAATATCTTGTGGTCTACTTTTAAACCAGCGAAGGATACGTTAAAGTCTTCCTCGAAAATCGGGTCCGGTTTAGTGAGTTCGCTCGGCAAATATCGCGCCGGTCCATTGATGCTAATCTTATTCGTCACGTCCAAAGGTGCAGCTACTACAGACTCTGAAGGCATACCCGCGACGGCTAAAACCAAGGACGCCGAAGCAGTCACGAACGCTTTCTTCAATGTTTTGCTCAGCGCATCCATTTCTTCGTCGTTTTCACCGCTGATGACGTTATCATCATCGTTGAAATTTTTTTGTTCGAACGAAGACGACGATCGCGCTGCTTTCATCGCCATCGCCGATGACGATGAAGACGAAACGCGTCTTCTCGCCGCGTTTTGGGTGGTGAGTCTTGCACCACCGCAGCAGTGCATCTGCGCTGATACAACGCCAGACATGATTTCTTCCTTATCTCTGTTCCTCTGTTTTAAACTATGCGTGTTCTTCAGTCTTGTTTTTAAAGAAAGTTGTTTTCTCTTACTCTCTCTCTCTCTTTTGAAGCGCGCGCGCGCGCGCGTTCGATTTTTCCTCTTTTTTTAGGCGGGAAAGATGATGGATGACGAGGGATGACTCGGATGGCTGATATTTTTTTTTGAGAGAGAAGACCAACCAGGGGGGCGACTCCCCGAACGGGAGAGCGAGAGAGCCAGACTAGACTATACGCAGAGGAGGAGAGGGAGGGGTAAGAAAAAAAAATAAAAAATGCGAAACTCTCCTCTTCCTCAGAATTTCACAAACGCGCGCGCGCAACCGATCGATCGATCGATTAAGAACACGAAGAAGATGGGAATACGAACGTACTCTTCGGAAATTACAAACGGGCGAAACCCGTTATCGTTGAAACAAGAATACGATGATCATCATACTAGCAACAATAATAACGAACAGAAGAAGAACACCGCACTCGTGAAGAGACCAACTTCGGGGGTGGAATCGATTTTCAAAAACGACTCGGTCGAAGTCGGGAAAGAGTTCAAGGAGAATATGAGAACGTGGAACGTAAACAGAGAGAGAGGACACTCTGGACACGGGATTTTCTCGCAGAAAACGCCGCCGAAATTTCTGAAAGTGCCCGTAGATAGAAAGAAGGAAGATGCGCAAATTGGGGCAGCTCTCGCACCCGTGGACTTGAAACAGTTGACGCTGCAAGAGTTGCGAACGGCGTGCAGAGAGAGGAAAGTGAACCCGGCTGGAAGTAAAGACGCGCTAATTGAACGGCTTGAGGAAGCCGTGAAGAGTGGATTCTGTAAGGCGGAGTTCAAGACGTCGACGACATCGACGGTAGGTGCTGGCGTACGTTTCGACGATAGACAGAAGAAAGGTTTCCATTGGAATACGTCGAAAGTGCGTTTGACGAGCGAGTTGCATCAAAAAGGTATGTATAAAGGAAACGAGATTTTCTCTTCGAATTTTACAGACGACCGAAGACAAACGGCACACACGAGGGTGGTTGGCAACGCCAACGTTGAAGGCGGAGGGGTGCTTCCGTCGTCTTCCTCGGAACCAAACGATGTTGCAGGAGCTGATTTTTCGTTCAATACGACGAGGAAGCAAGAACAAGAAGTAAAACAACCGCAAGCGAGCGAGGCGAGAATGAAGTACTGGGACTCTGCCAGAGGTCACGATTTGTTTGGTTCATGGACGCAACCAACCAACGAAGAAGAAGAAGAAAAAGAGGAGCAAGCAGCGACGCCGAAGATGATGGCGGCGCCTCCGACGACAGTTGAAGAAATAGTACAAGAAGGAGAAAAAGAAGAAGAAGATAAAGAAGAAGAAGAAGAAGAAGAAGAAGAAGAAGAAGAAGAAGAAGAAGAAGAAAGCGATGAGTATAAGAGACGTCAAACCATGTCTCTCGAAGAAATGAAACTGTTGAGATGCGAAACTGACACCAAATTGCCGTCTACCCCTTTGACGGAAGAGAAAGAGGACGAAATAGACGAAGAATACAGCCCAAGTCCGGCAAAAACTGTCATATTCACAGCAACCAAGGCGGATAAGAACTCTTCACCGGTTTTTATGTGTCCAAAATCACCCTACCACGCGTACTTGAATGGCTCTGACAACGAAGACGAAGAAGATGATGATGAAGATGAAGAAGCTATTCGTCTCGCCGACCAGGCGGTACGAGAAGCCGAAGAAGAGCTGAAGGCTGAAAGCTTCGAGAGCTCCTTAAATGTCACCGAAGAAGGCGCTTCTCCGATGCAGTAATCGAATCACTGTCGCCAATCACACACACACACACACACATATATATATATTACCTGTAGATTTTCTTTGTTAACATTCTTATATACACGTTACAATAAACTCCTTTGTGCAACTGCACAGCTCGCTTCTTTTCCCTCCTTAATCGAAATTTTTGAATTTGCAAACGACAGACAGATGACAGAGAGAGAGAAAGAGATTTAAACACAAGGCGTCATTTCTATACGCCCTCCACGTCGGAGCTCTTCTACGCGACGCGGGTCATGAACGACATCGAAGATGACGATGTCATCGTTGTCACGCGCGAAGACGACGTGGACGAGCTGAACTTTCACCACGCTAAAAAGAAAAATAAAGCAATAAACATAGGCGAAAGTAATTTGGGCAATTGTCCAGTGTGTAATAAAGTAGTCCATCGAGTGTTGCTCCCGGAGCACGTCGATTTCTGTCTGACTGGAAAACACAGAGTGACGGACGGAGAAGCGAAAGAGAATGAGCGAGCGTTTAGAGACACGACGAATTATTACGATCCGCATCGCGAGGAAGAGAAACAGAAGAAGAAGAAGCCTAACTCGCAGTTCAGCATTCTAAAATTTTTGCAAAAGAAGAAACAACGAGAAGAAGAAAAGGAGAGCAACGAGACCGAGAGGACGATAGCAAATAATGAAAATAATGTTAATAACGATAACAATAACAACATCAATTCTGTAAATGGTGCCGAACAGAACGAAGAGGAAGAAGAGGAAGAAGAAGAAGTTGATTTGATTGCCATAAACACTCAAATTGAGGGCGGTAAAATTCCTGATAAAGTAGAGTTCCCTCTGAACACCATGAGCGGGAACTATTCCGAATGTGGCATATGCTTGGAACCTTTCGACGAAGAAAAGAATGTCGTGCGTTACCTCTTTTACCCGTGTATGCACGCTAGGCAGTGCAAAGAATGCGCAATTAGAGTTTGGCAGACAAAAAAAATCCGAGGTAAATATAAAACAAACCGGACGGCGCAGTGCTGTTGGTGCTCTCAGAAAATTGAAGTACGACCTAGGCCGTTTTGTCCCTTCTTGTAACATACAAATAAAAGTCATCTTAGCAAAGCATTGAATGCGTTCACTTATACCTGAGTACAGGTACTAGGCATTGCATTATAGTAATAGCAATAATAATAGTATTTTAGTGAAGCGATTTTACAGCAATAACAAATATAAAATTACAAGTAACTTCTATCAATCAGTTGTCTTCTAGCTTCTGTTGATTCGTCTCTGGAAGCAAGTAATATACGCTAGCTAAAGCTAATACACCGACAAACGTGTATGCTACGAAAACTTTGCACGCACCAAAAGTATCCACGAGGGATAGAAACGTGAAAGTAACGAGAACATTACACAGCCACTGCACGAGCGTTGCCAGCGCGACGCCTGAACTCCGGGCGTCCTTTGGGAAAACTTCGGAGGATACGACATATGGTATTGGTCCTAGCGATAAAGAAAAGGAAACCCGGAACATAAGAATGCCGGATATTGCCAATAGACCATTACTTACACTACCGCCAGTAGCTGAGAAAGAGAATGCTAATAAAGCGCAGCCTGAGATTATGCCAAATATTCCAATCATTGCCATCTTCTTTCTTCCGTAGACATCAATCTTCTGCGATAAATATGTCCCGAAGCAAATCTGGAACATAGAAACAATAACTGTAAGCATGATAGACTCACGCTTACCGTATCCTAGGAAATTTAGTATTTTTGGCGCGTAGTAGACTATCACATTTATCCCACAAAACTGCTGGAGCATATTCATGCCGCATGCAACGCCTGTTGCCTTGATATGTTTGGATGACTTGAACAATCCGAAAAATCCAGCATCTTCAATCGGCCGTGCGTCTGAAGTCGCCAAGCTCGCTACATTGTTTGATGGCAACGTCTGCCCTAAAGATTTCATAATACCTCGAGCTTCTTGATAGCGCCCGCGACTCGCTAACCATCTTGGTGATTCCGGACATGCGTCTGGCCTATACCTAAAAATGTACTCTTGTGCTAAGCACGGTAAAATTGGTACAAGTAACATCAATCGCCACACGAGCGAAGATGAAGGTTCACCAGTGACGCTGACTGCGGATGTGGCACGCACATTAGTAACTCCAAATATAGAAGATATGAATAAACTCATCACAAATGCGTAAAGTAGACCAACCGTTCCGAAAAGTGGCGAAAGTGAGGTATACTTACCGCGCGTTTTCGCTGGGACACACTCGGAAATAAAAACCGTCGTTATTGCTGTTGAACACCCGCACGCAAGACCAGATACGAAACGCGCGATTATAAGCATCGTGTAAGAATTTGACAACGAGGCGAGAGTGGCTGAAGCGAGATACAGCGCATTTGCAAAACGAAAAATATCTCTTCTGCCAAACCTTTCGCTCACGGTTTTGGAACCAATGGCCAAACACGCTGTAGCAGCTCCTAACGGGAGCGCAGCAACTATTGCGCCTTTAATTTCGGAAGTTAGAAGTACCGTCGCTGAAGGAGTTCCAAATTCAACGTACACGAGCGCTCCCGCGATGCATCCGCATGCCGCACCAAATGCCAACATCGATAGACACGCCGAAAGCGTAAGTTTATACAGTTTCTTCTCGTCATCGCTACTCACCGCTGCTGCCGAGGAAGCAACAAAATAGCTTCCCGTGCTCGCAACAATCGCTGCAGAATATACATTAATGGTACTTCTTGACATTCTTCTTCTATTTCTCTCTAGTACTACTCTATCTTGTATCGATTCAAACCCATTGGGAACGTATTCTTTATCGTCGGGTAGCCCTGCACGAACTCGCAAGAGTGTTGCCGGACCGTTACGTTCTTTTTTTTTCTCTTTTCTCTGCGCGATGTCGAAAGAACGCGGCTTAGATGATAGAATCGAAACCGAAGACGACAACGATCCAGATGCGCGAAGCGTTGATAAAGTCATGAATAAATAACTATCGCGCGCGCGATGGATTTTCGCGCGCTTCAAGGTGCGGTTTTTCGAAGCGTAAATTACTAAGGGGAAGGTACAAAAAAGCGTCCTCTAAACTTTTGGCGTGTTGAGGAGAGAGGAGTTGAGCGTGTAAGCAGGTATATAATCGTCGAGCACCTAAAAATATCTGTTAAATTAAATTCACACCGAAAGTATCAATCATCTAAATTCAGAGTCATACATACACCTTGGAGTATCCAGTGCGATTCATGCGCGTCCGAATGAAGAGAGGCTTCAAAAACTAACCCCTTTCCCATGGCATTTCTTCTTGCCTGCGTTATGTACACTGGGACCCGTAACTCGCCTGCTTTCGCGCTTTCATTTTTTTCAACCGGAATTATGTGCATGACCGGAAGTTCCTCCACGAGTTCGTTGTTCTTTTGCGTCTCGAGCGTGTGAGATTTCCAATCCCATCTGGCACCCTCTAAGTACAATCCAGACACATAGCATCCGTTTTCTGGCGGTTGTTTAATCTCACGTGCATCTTTTACATGCGTGAGCTTTGTTTTCACGTGTGCAATATCTAACGGCCATCCTTTCTTTCTGCATGATGTCTGCACAAGAGCAGCGATGAATGTTTCTGGTGAGTGTAAACCTGAGATCCACACGCACGGCGGTAAATTACCGTCATGTTTCGCGACCCACTCGCTAAACTGAGAGCCGCGTTTGAGGTACCACTGGATCCAGGAAGTGATATTTTTCCCAGTTTCTGGCGCTTCTCTCTTCCATGAACTCGGAACGAAGCCAGAGTTCAAAGACATCGCAACGTTATCAAGCACAGATGACATTGCTATTTCACCGTTTAACGCCTTACGTAAACTAAGCAGCGTCTGCTTCATCACGCTCGTTAATCTGTTATGTTTTTCAAGCTCCTGTAAAAGTGTGATACGAATCGGAGTAATCTTGTTTGCCCATTTTTTCCTCAACTTTTTCACGTCAGAGTTTTTATCCTCTTTCTGCGGTAAGATGGATAAAATATCGGCGGCAATTGAATCTAGCACATCTTCTGGACTCTTTGTTTTTTTCTGGGAGAGAACATCGTGCACACCATCATCACCGTCGCTCGTGTTTGCTGGAATGGCACATGAAGAGGTGCTCGTCGGTTGCAAAGCGACTAAATTTTCCCACATGAGTTTGGCAGCTCTCGTGCAATGTGCAACATCTGCGTTCATATGTAGACCTAATACCTCAGGAGTTTGCACTGCGGGAATCCGGGAAAGCGCGCGGAGTAATTCCTCGTAAGATGTTTTTTGAGGCAACCCAAAAAAGTTTTCGTAGTTTACGGCAACTTCAGCGGAAGAAGAGACTCCTGTGCTCAACAATGTATCCTCGCTCTTCTTACAGTTATCGTCATTCTCTTCTTTCATTTTGGATTTGCACGTGTAGAACGCAAATGGTCGATCTCGATCGAACAAGAAATCGCCAAAGTACTCGTTCAAATACGTCACGAGAATGCGTCTGTCGTATAAGTCAGATACGCGCCCACCGTACATGGCTTCACCAATTAAATATCTCAGAGTTGCCCATGGAATGTCTGCTTTTGGTTTCTGCTTCGTCGCGTTCGATATTCTCGAGGAAGAAATCTCGGTGGTGGTATGGTCGTCGTTGTGATCAGAGATGTATGCTTTGTTGAGATAGGTTTCTATCAATGATAACGAAATTCTAAAATCCGTTTCGTTGAAATCATACGGAACGTTCCATCCTAATTTACCATATTTTCTGCGTTCTTGCACGACGGCGTGGAAGAATGTCAAAACATATGATAGCTTTCGGAACGCAGGGTGGTTGCACTTACTGAGGGAGTCTTCGGATAACTTTGCGAGCGATCCTTTCATATTTAGCTGCAAACCAGCTGGTGGTTCCGTAACAACTTTCAGAGAACTTTGCAACACTCCCAGAGGGAAAGTATCGACGGGCTCAGTTGTCAGCCACAAGCGAAAATCGTTGTGAGCGTCGCCTAAATCTTCTAAAATTTTCTCCAGCGCCCCAAGCCATGAAGGCAAGAGATGACAATTCTGTAACATTGCCCATTTACCTTCTCGTGCAGAAGATGATATAAGTTCGGCGGCTCGTGGTCCCATACCCTGCCCGAGCGCCATAAACTCTAATTTTTCTCCAAGACGGAAACCCTTCTTCTCCCCAAGCTTCAGCACATCAAAAGCTGGGTCCGCACCAGGCGATAGAATGAACACGACTGGTGTCTTTGCACTCGTCGCATTAAATATAGAATCGTAATTGATGATAGGTGGCGTTACGTATTGCTCTCCAAGTGTTGACGAGATGAACCGCGTTGTCGCAGCGGTAATCCTATCAACCCTAGCACATCTCAAGAGACACAAAAATTCAAACGGAGTCAATCTGCCTTGAATGCCATCTGGTATAGATGAGATCTCTGGAGTTTCGCTTGATAACCACTTCTTCCATTCCTCTTCTCTTGTTGAAATATCAGCGAGCAAAGATTTCATACACTTGCTAGCAGATTCAATCATCACTAATTGTTCCAAGTCCCGTAATCCAGACTTTGGCCAAAAATCACGCACAGCTTTTATTGCGAGTGCTTCGCTCGCAAACGTCGATGCTTTGTTGCTATCGTCATTATCACCCTCGGCATTCCCATCTAATTTAAAACCACCTTTGTTAAAAAAGTTAACCTGCTCCATATCCACGACATCGTCTCCAAGCAAAATTTGGAGCGTGATGTGCATTGAAAGCGTCAATTTATCGCGTTCAAACAATCCTAATGAAGCAAATTCGTACACTGCGAGAGTTAAATCGTTAACAAATTTCGTAACGATGTTTTTAAATGACTTATCGTGCTCGTCTTTGTTTTTGTTATCTTCTGTCGACGATTTAAAACCACCGTTGATTTTTTCTCTCGTTTTCGTAAGCGAGGACTTGAAAACCTCCAGATACGACGTGAGGGAGTATTCATACATCGAGTTCACTTTGTTGAGGTTCTGAAGAACAAAATATAAGATGGCTCCTCTTTTTGCGATAGGCTCGTATGCTCGTCTAGCTAAGACAAGTTTCTCGCTCGCAGCTTTTGCTTCTTCGAGTTTAGAGCTGATCTCCTTTGCCTTGTGTTTCGTCTCATCCAGCGTGGTTATCAGTTCTACGTTATCCAGGATTTCACCCGAAGCTGCTGACAACTCCATCAGTAATGTATCTTCTAAGTCTTTAAGTAAAGCTTTATTGACTGAAGTTTCTTGAACTAGAGACTTGCGCTGCTTTTCTAAATCTGGTCGCTCCATTTTGACTGTCACGTTGAGTAGTTGTTCCTGAAGTCCTACGAGAGTGACGCCGTAATTAATAATCATTGTTTTACCCGAAACTTCGGGTCCGTAACTTGGATTTTGGATTTTGGAAGTCATATACAACCTGAAGTTATCATCCCATTCAACCTCTGAATCACCTATTTGTACCGTCTTAATACCATTCCTCTCAGTAATGCGGCGTTCTAAAACATTGTCAATGACCGGATCCAAGTATTTTCCAACATTCTCAAAGAGAAACGGTAATCCATACTTCACGGCGAGCTCAAGTTGTTTGAGAAAGTCCGCATCGCTGAACGTTTTGATCTTTCCCGTGAGATTTCTACCTTCACGCTGTTTAATCCATCTCACGGCTTGCATTTGTGGATCTATACATAACGGATATCGCGATGCCTTCGTTGTCAATATACCATTCTGAACACTCAAATCGTCAGTCGGCAAACCCTCGCTCGCCCATTTTCCAAGTTCCACATCTGTAGTCAACAGATTTTCTAGACGAAAAGATGGCGAGACTGGAATATTTCGAGCTTTAAGGTCTTCGTATAACGTATCGTACGTAAACTTTTTGCGAAACTCAAACGTAAATGCGCCAGAGTAGGATAAAAATGAGCTTGTCAACAAACAATCTCCTATTAAATTTTCCATGCTTTCATCGAGTTCGTTTATTTCATTTGCCCATCTCACACGTTCAGACTCCAAACCTTTCAAAAGTTTTTCAGCTGCAGATAAGCGTTCTTCCATTTTTTCAGCTCTTTCTTTCAGTCTTATCTGGTTGGACGTTTTCTCTTGAAATTGTTCGGTCAGAGACGCGAGTTCCTCAGTCAATTGCTCAACTTCAAGTTTTGTCATGGCTAGCTCTTTCGTTTTTGTCCGAAGCAACTTTTCAGCTGATGCAACGGCAGCTCGCTTTGGATTCACTGTACGAGCGACTTCGTTATACTTAATCATGGCAAACACCCACTTCAGGAGGCCACCACCAGCGCTAGAAATTTTCGTAACCTCCTCTGGAGTAAATTTTGAATCTTTCGTGTAAGCTTTTAGCTCTTTCGCTTGTTTATCTTTTATGGCATCTTTATCAAATTCAATAAGGGACTTCAGAAAATTAGTATCTGTCATCATCGCTTTGGCCCCTGACCAAGAAACGTTTGAAAGACCTTTCAAAATCATTACGCACTCACACACTTTCTGGACAGCAATATTCGGCTTAGCAAATGACTTTAATTCTGTGATCTCTTCCTTTTTCAGTGAATTGAGCGCCAATGCGGCGGCCTCCAACGCAGGAATCGCTTTTGCCAAGTCATTCTCTGCATCTTTTTTCTTCACGGCTATCGTCTTGCTCTCTTTTTTCAGCTCTATTTCTTTTGAACTTGCTGCTTCTTGCTTCGATTTGACATCAGTTGTAGACGCCGTGATCACTTTCAATAACTCTTCACATGCTTTCGTCTCATCTTCAACGACTTCCTTCGCTTGATTGAGGGATTTTTGCATGTCATCAACTTCACTCCCAGCCTGCAGTAATTTTGAGGAGCCGCCTTCCAAACGAGCTCTTACTTCACCGATTCTTTTCCGGTTCACACCGAGCATCCTCGAATAGTTTGCGATAAAGTCCAAATAATTCTTTGGAGTAACATGGTTCGATCTATTCAGCTCCTTTTTATACTTAATAGATAGCTCCATAACGAGTTGGTGTGTAGATACCACATGATTTGCAATTGGAATGCGCAAATCAGATGGGATGTCGTCAATAGAGTTTAAAAATGTCGTCGCAACAGATAAAAGTGCTTCTTCTGGCCACGCCGTAAACCAATCAATGACGGTATCATTTACTAAACCAGGAAAATTCCTACACCTTGAACGCAGCAAATCGCCAGTAGGAGACATGCACAACACAACATGCAAGTTCTTTTGCGTGCGTGAAATGAAAAAACGCCAAAGCTCTTCCTTAGAATCTCGCACATTTTCTTTGAGAGCGTCATCTCTGATCGACCGCACTATCGCCAGTTTTTCATCGTCTGGATATAGCGCAGGAACTGTTCCGCTTGTCAAAATACTGTTAATGAGCTCCAAGAAGCTTTCATTCGCGACGTGGTTATCTGTGAATAAGAATGCGACTTTCTTGTTGTCTACGCCTACTCTTGTGAACAAACGTTTCAAATCTTCTCGAAAAGAGTTCTCGTCGTAACCACGTGTTAAAGTGATCTCAAAAACTGAACATCCAGCTGCTGACGCGGCGAGCTTTGCTAATGACTGTTTTCCGAAACCACCATCTCCAATTAGAAGCATATGTCCACGTTCTTGTCTTAAAACTCTGTGGATTCGAGTCGCGTGCTCGAGCGCATCGTGGAAAAAGACAAGATTCATCTTTTTATTTGGACTTTCTTCACTTCCGCAACTATCCAGCGCTTTCTGGAAAACAACTTTGATATCTTCGTAGCTCCCAACATCTTTGTATCGAGCACGAGTTATATTCAAATCGCTCTCGTTTGCGGAAGCATTCGGTTCTGGAACACTCTCTTCGGATTCATCTTTATCTTCTAGTATGTCAGCTTCTTTGTGCTGCGCAGTTTCTCCTCCATCAAGTAACTCTGTCCTAAAGTCAGCAAATAAAACTGGATCCGAAAGAACGTGCTTCGATATACTCTCATCGTAGTCAAAGTAATCAACAACGAGTGATTCTATCTTTAGTTTGACCAAATCTCGATCGTTAGTATCCACTAATCGATCATGAAACACTCGCAACACCTCGTTTCGCCACAATCTCACAAATGCGCTTTCCGACACAATACTATCACAAGTTGATTGACTCATTCCTTCAAATATACGCGACAAATCGCGAAGATTAAATATGTAATGAAATTTCGAAGGTGTTGGTGGTAAAGCATCGAGAACATAATGATAAAGCTCGAGAGTAGCCCCGAGAACTTTTTCGCACACCGAGTTTGAAATACGTGGTGCGCCGTCGTTATTTATGCCAAGTTTGCTTGCTATCGTTTCTAGAATATTTCTGTAGATAGTTTTCAAGTTCTCTTCAGACGGTGCTTCGATTTCAAAAATATTGAATAGCGAAGCGAACCGTGCGTCGATTGTGTTTCGAGCTCCTCCCGGGTGTCCCATTGCACAAATAAAACGCGTATCTTTGACAGTTTTCCAGTTTAACTCTTTCCCGCGATCGTAAAAGCCGTCGCGTTCGAGCATAGTTTTCAGCAATGCAATGGGCTGTTGTGTTCCGTATAAATCTTCCTTGGGCATATTCAAATCGTCAATGAATACAACTAGTTTTTGACCAAGTGGTGGTCCATAAACATCCTTGGTACGTTTCTCAATGCAATCTTCGATAGCACGTTGCACATCAAGAGAGCTCGTTCTCGAACTTAAATTCATCGTTATGTAGGATATAGCACCATCCTTGCTTGTCATTTCGGCGAGTACATTTTCTATAGTAACCGTTTTTGCCGTACCAGACGCACCTACGAAGAGGATAGGCTTACTTGAGGAATTACCTAACGTTCGTAATAGCCAAGAAGATCTGACTGTGTCTACTGTGGGAATAAGCAGAGATGAAAACGATGAGTGAGTATCTAATGGAAGCTTTTCGGCTCTGGATTCCCAAGAAAAGAACGTGTCGGTTGGACTGTCGTATCCATATTCGTACATTGTACCAGAACTCGGTAAATTGAGAGTACATGAACAAGCTTGATCATCAGCAAGCATGCGAAGGAAAGTGTCAAATTTAACTCTATCTGACTTGATCACCGTGGCGCCAAACGACCATGTGAGAGCAAAAATAAACATTCTCTCTATCTTTCTTGTAAATTCCATGATGTTCTTGTCACATGCAGTGTTAGAGTCTTCTTTCAAAGAGTCAGCAAGATGACTGTCTCCATCTTCCGTAGAGAGTAGAAGTAAACTATCGAGGACAGAACAAAGTTGCTCCACGTAATTCGACGCCGTTCTCTCGATGCTAGAAGTAGGAGGCGGCTCCACGTCAGCAACACCTTCCAAACAAAAATCTACGAGAGGAGCGACGTATTTATCAAATATGCGCGAGAGAGCGCTTCGAATCAGCTCTGTACTTTGTTTTTCAATCCAAGAAGCACAAATTGGTTGGAAACCCAGTGTTTTTGGATCTACATATACCATACCGCATCGAGAAACGGTCGCTGGTGATGCGTGCGCTAGATTCGCTACTTCGAATAGCAATTTACAGTGATCTCTAAGTCTAATTCGTTCGCCGTTGGGCAAAGTCAATAGTTTGTTATCGTCCATGACGGAGTTCATATTTTCTACCCACACCGCATCGACGTCACCATCGAAGACGATGTAACGGGATTCCTTATCTCTATTTTCCGGTAAAGGACGATTAGCTTCCCGAAATATTTTTGATAGTAGACCATCTGTCCATTCACGGGTATCTTGATCAAGTGAGCCATAAAGCTCAGCAACTGGTTGAGCCTTTGGATTAAGCAAAACCAACTTGGTTGGTTTACCGAGCATGTCTTGAGCACGGGCAAGAGTTTTGATGATCACTGACTTCCCACCCCCAGTTTCTCCAACCAACATAGTAGTGTGTCTTGTCATCATGGTCTCGTATAGTTGAATGACTTTATCGACTTGCTCAGAAGGGCCGGTAAGAACTTGATATCCGTTATTCTCCAAATCTTTCTCCACAGCATCATTCAGATTCGGGTATCGAACACGCGGACAATCCATTCCAGGGAACAAGTCATTTATCAAACCAAGAAACAAAGGAACATCTTCGAACACAAATTTCGGCAAATTCATATCTCTTAGTGCGCGCATTAATACTAGCTGTTCAGAGAGTTCTGGAGACTCTCGCTTCAAAGCTCCGGCCATTATGAGCACTGATTTCAAAGCTCTCAAACCAAAATCATAATGCGATTGTTTGGAAAGTTGCTCTTTTGCAAGCTTATACAAGACTGTCATCTTCTTCGCGAGTTCTTTAGCACTATCGAAACCTTCCGAGAACAACATGATCTCGCAAATTTGCTGAAGATCCGGAACGATCATCTGAACCGGGCGGAACAAAGCTTTCAGGTTATCCGGCAACTCAGTTCTACCAGCGTATCCAGGGTTCATGGTAATAAAAATACCCGTTCTGGAGTCTAGGGCGATATCCTTACCTTCGAAGTTGAACCGCTTCGCGTTTACTTTCAAGTTCTCCTGAATGAGGCGGATTTGGGATGATACTACACTGAGAACTTCCGCATCTATTCTATTAAACTCATCGAAACATCCCCAAGCGCCGCACTGCACGAGACCGGTAAAGATGGCCCCCATCGCTTTGTAATCTAGACCTTCTCCGCAGTTGAATACTACGCAAAGCAAAGCCATGGACTTTGCTAAATCCTTCGTGGTTTCTGTCTTACCTGTTCCTGCAGGTCCAGCTGGGGCACCCCCGAGCCTGTATGCCAATGCTGTTGTGAGTGTCATATAGCATCTATCAGTAAGGCCTGTAATTACTAATCGTCCATTTAGACCCATATATTCGTATCCATACAAAAATTCTCCTGAGCACTGGTTGATTACGATGTCATCTCGCCGTTTATCCCATTTAAAGCGAAGCTGGGACTCCCACGCAAACTCAGATTCGTCTAGAATCGAGTCTCGTACAAAGCTTTCTATAATATCGCGAGCATGTACATCAATTATTATCATGGTATTCACTTTCTTCCGCTCCATGTTTGTTAAATCAGAACGTACAAGCTTAGTAAGATCTGCTAGCTGTGCTGTTAGTTTTTCCGAAAGGAACTTCATCGCCATCTTATCTTGACCGTTCTTCACGCGACGAAAAACATCGATAACCTCCCAAGTCCACCAAATCTGAGAGCCGACGAGCGCAACCATACCTAATTCTTCCAGTATCCATTTTGTTCGCGAAGCTGCGTTGGCATACCTCCGGATTCCTTTTTTGCACATCTCTCTCAGCGTGATGCGCATTGCACTTTCTACTTTTTTCATCCAAACTTCGACTGGTAAACCTAAAACCTGAACCGGCTCAGAGAGTTCGAACGACTCACCTTCGCTACTCATCAATCCAATTATGGATTCATTGTTTGGACCAAAGATCAATTTCGCGCAATTATCAAAGAGCTTTAACATATGCTCTTGTACAAGCGTCGGATCCGAGGTGCCGAGTATCGATAAGAGCTCGTCGTCAGAAATAAAGAAAAATCTGGGAAAAGCGTCACGCTTCGTATTCAGATACTGTGATAGTGACTTTTGACAGGACTCTAATTGCGAAGAGAGTTCTTTTAAGTGCTGCAATCGCCCTTCCACTCTGCAAGAATCCATGATCTTTGATTCCCAAGTCTCTTTCGTGCTTCGCATGATTTCCCTCCAGGCAAGATCAATTTGATCGAATTGGTCAGCTTCATGGGGAAGTTGTGCTCGGATATCATCGGCACCACAAAAAATTGATTGTAAATACATCCATCTGCGTTGCGTTCCAATCCACGCCTCTAGCACGTCCGAAACATGTGCTAACTTATACTCCCAACTTTGAACGGTATCTCTGAATGCTGCTGCGTGCTTAGATGCCGACATTGATTGGAGTGTCAGGCTTGAATCTTCAAGTGAAAGTGTGATCTCATCAACAGAGCATAGGATCAGCGTCTTTTCACGGGCCTCTCTTGAATCTCGTGCAAGCGGCCGCAGATCAAATTGCGCGTCTTCCCAATCCGTACTGAGTTTGATTAAATCGTCTTCGATCTTCATTTCTCGTTCGGCTCTATTCGTGATTTCCCTGACATGTTGTGCATGTTCGTATAGTCTGAGCTTTAATACATCCTCTAAGGATACTGTAGTCAATGTGATGGATGTCTTCGCCGATCTTGCTAGCTCTTCCCAGTGCCTTGGACGCATTGCTGGTGACTTTAGAATACAAAACAAATCCAGAGTCTCTTCGAATAATGCTATGCTATTTTTAATGCTCATGATCAATTCAAGCGTCTTAGGAGTTTCTGTAATGTTTGATTCACAATCCCTTTTGGATTCATGGGCAATTGCACGCAGTTGTTCAATATCGATAGAATCCCACGGCACGCACGAAAAAAGTTTAACTTTAGAATCAAATTTCTCGAACAGCGCGTAGCAGCTCTCATATTCTTCAATAGTTGATCGCAATTCTACCAAACTCGAGAACTGACGTGGAGAAAATTGAAATGCTTTTTCAGAGGCACGCAAGGCGTCGCGGCGACTGCATAGATCAACGATTTTCGATTTGAACTCGTTTAATCGCAATGCTCCGACGTGCAGGTCTAGCAAACTCTCACCAGATGCTGGTCCGTATTTTAGCATATGAATTCGCGTTTCTTCGCACGTACTCTCAAATAAATTCAACTCCTCACGTAATTGGTCTTCAAACTTCATACGAACGTGCTGGAAGTCCACATCTACTCTTTCAATCTTCTCTTCAAAAGCTTTCCAATTCGCCAACGTTTCTAAAACGCCTTTCATATCCGAGCAACCAGAGGTATGGTTTGTTGTTGATGGTGGTGATGATGGTGATAGAGGCTCCTCTGGTTGCGCACGAAGGCGAAGTTGTATCCGGTCTCTAATTTTCAGAATCTTTATTTCTGTTTGCCAGTCTATGCGTATATCTTGGACCAGTCTAAGAAAAACTTTTATTTCATCCATACTTGAAGGAGCTGCGTTTATTATATCGTTCACGTCCTGAATTTTTGAATTAATTTCTGCTAGAACTTTACGGTCCCGCACTGCTGAAATGTGCGAAAGCTCTTTGATCCAAATGTCGCATTCTCGAGCAATCCCTATGATAAGTGGCGTTGCATCAATTCTTGCGCACGAAACGGTCCATTGTCGTTTCGAATCCGCTAGTACTCTACTCTTATATTGATTAAACAAACCGAATGATTCGTCAAGCGGTGCAAACTCAAGACCGGAAAGATCTGTGAATGTTTTCAGGGAATCTTTACGATCTTTCGTGTTCGTTGCGTGCCGAAACTTACCCCAACTTTCGACATATTTCGCAATTTTTCGAGAAAGTCTTTCAATTGCACGGCGTGAAACAAGCGTAGATTTGTTAAATGCGATGGTTGCCTTGAGATCACGAGAAAATGTAATACCAAATGCATCTTCTTCTGTTTTTTGAACAGAGCTGTCTGCCGTTGTGAGGATATCACTATCCTCTGTACCTTCGCGGTAATAGCAGCAACCATCGTATTCCTCATCGCTTCTTTCGTCATCATCAACACATTGTGTCTGAAGCACTTCGAGACAAGTGCCGTGCATCCATCTGGTAAACTTTGATCCGATATTTTGTATCGAATCGACGAATGAGCTGAGTTGTGTGGAAATATCTTGTAAAGATGGAGATATGACCACATCTTGTGAGCATAATTTAATTGAACATCGAAAAAATGCACCATTTTCAACACCACGACGAGATACAAAATTCCTTCGAAACGAGCGTAAACTAGAGCATATCGCCCTGACGAGAGCGCGATAAACTCCCTTCTCAGAAAATTCGTAAAATGCTTGCATTTCCACAGCCTTTTTGGATCGCGTACCAATGACGCAAAATTCTATATCTGATAAAAGATTCGAAACTTCCTTATATTTTCCAACTGCTCTTTCCATGATTTCATCGCGAGTGCGTTCTAATGTGCACATCACGTCGGCTAATTCTGGTAACTCTCCAACATCATTTTCTGCCTCCATTGTGTAGGAGGGAGAGAAGAAATTCAATTCAGATATCGTTTCTGTAAGCTCTTCGATCGATTTCGAGATACGTCTTACTTCAAGTACTGTTCTTTCAAAGGAATCGATCGCACAGCGTACCGAATAAATAAAGGTATTGAAGCCTAGCGCATTCCAGTTCAATTTAGAGCAACCTGGCTCAAATACTTCTTCCAGTTCCATCAATTGTTTTTTTAGTAAAGTAAATTCTTGGTATGTCAGACCAGACGTAACCCGTGAATACTCCGAGCAAACATCTTTCAAACTATTCAGATGATATCGATAAACATCTTCTTGCAAGACGAAATCTTTCGCAGCTGAGGGAATTTCGTGTCCTAATTGCGAGATACTCTTGGCTTCGTGCATTAAAACGGATAAATTTTCATGGAAATTCGGTCGAAACGTAGGCACCGATAATTGCGAAAGCCCTCCATTTACACAAAGCAAACCTGCCATAGGATCCTTTATGAGAATAAACGATCGTAAACTAGTTAATGATTCATCAACAACTTCAGAGCTCCAATTTCGTACCAGTTCTTTCTCATAATCTAACACAGACTTGGAAAAATGAAGATACTTGTTCTCAATATCAAGAGCAGCCAAACTTTGAATATCCTCTCCAAGAGATGTGTACTTAAATATGCGCATAGTTCTTCTAACTGATACAAAGAGAGCTCGAGACCACGCAATTTTACCACTCACGCCAGGTTGATTGCGCAGTAATAGGACATTTCTTCTTTGCGTGTGAAAATAGTGTTGTGTTTGATCGATTTCTCTACCAAACTGATCTAAAATGTCCCGCGTTGTATCCCTCATCTGTTTATTCAGAACATCTCTAACTGGAGAAGTTCGTATTGAAGAACTCTCACGATTACAACTGTCATCTCTTCCAGCACCTATCGACCCTGAGTTCTTCAGAAGTGTCGGACTGTTGAACATAGCTCGAAAGCTGTGGAGCAATTCAAAAGCTGCCTTGGCAGATGTGGAATGTTTAAAAGATTGGTCAATGAATGATCTCACGACTCGCTCAATGCGGACGCGATCTCCGTTAAAAACTTGAACACCATCGGCCCAGTCTTCTGCTTTTGATGGATCAAATGCGTTGAATGAGCAACGAATAATTCGGTTGTTCATATTCGAAACTCGTCTCATCGCGTCGTCGAAACCTACTTGATCGAGAGTTACCGCTCGGAATTTGGGACTCAAAAAGGTTTGAAAATCTAAAGATGCCGCGAGCATTTCGCCTAAATCGTCGCACACACGCGCAATATGATCAGTTCTAGAGAAGAGTCGCTCGCGGTCGAATTCCCATCTTGCATCTCGATTTGATTGTTCTATACTTTCTCGCACTTTTAAATAATTGGTCTTCCAACTCCGCAGCGCTAAAGATGCATCCCGTAGCTTCTCTGATACCGTATGATTGCTATTACCTTGAGTATCACCCGTATTCGTGCGTACATTTTTCGATGATTCGATATTTACTGACGTCGGTGTTTTCTGCAATCTGGGATGATCTTCGTCATTTTCTGCTCTCTCTTTCGCAACGCATTCGTCTTCGGGAGACGCCGTTAAAACCAGCTTTGGGTCAATTTCAGAGTTAATCCTCAGTGATAATTCGTCCGCTATTCGACCCATGAGCTGCCCCATTCGGTCATCGTTAGAGTAATAACGCGAAATTATCCAAACTAATCTAAGTGCTTCAAGCGTCGGCTCTAGGCAATTCGCGATACGTTTGAAGGACCCGCGGGAGATGGTCACAAAATGCCCTTCTAACGTAGCGAGGAATTTCACGTTTTCCTCGGATTGAGCGCACAAAGCGTCAAGGTTTTCACGCAAATATCGGAACTTATTGAGCGTCTGATGTGCTTTTGATCGCTGCTCCGGGTCTTCTATTATCGCAGATTGTATTGAATCTTCTAAGCTTTGCTCTGTTTTTTTCATCTCTTGGCAAGTCAGCTGTTCGAAAAGTGTGTGTCTTTCTACGTTTCGTTCTTTCCACCTTTCTATTTCGCGAAGCGGGCCCGTCGTCGTCGTCGTCGTCATCGCTGCTGCTGCCGTCTGTGATATTTCACCACTACTCCCACTAATGCTATGAATACTGCTCCCATCGTCGTTAATCGTAATATCGAGATCGCGCTTGATGAAAGAGGATATCACATCCGACCACTCCACGAGACAGTCAATCAAGCGTCGCGCGTTCGTTTGCGCTGCTTGGTTTCCGTGCCCCGTCTTTTTTTTGTCTTCCTCCTCCTCCTTTTCCTCCTTCTTCTTTCTTTCTACTGGTTGAGAATACGGGGCTCCATCCGGAGCTTCGCGATGCAGTTTCTTAGCATCTTCTCGTTCTTCCTCCTCTATGCGCATGGCGGACATCGCGCGCGTCTTCGCGTTTCTTTTTTATCTTCCAATATTTTTAGGTGTTTCAAGGGTACATCTCCCAACAAGTCGTGCGTATCGTTGGGGGTGGTGGTGTTGGGAGGGCTCTCTCTTTTAATTTTTTCCAAGCTTTTCCCCTCGTCCCGGTCGTATTTTTGACCAATCGCTAAAAATAACCCATTCCTCCCCCGAACGAACGAACGAGAACCACTGTTCTTCTTCTTCTTCTTCTGCTTTGTTTGACTTTTCTCTTCATTATTTCGAATCGCGCGCGGCATAATCCAAAGATGGAAGACAGAGCGCACATCGAAAGCATCGACGCATACATTCGTACGCACAAAATCGATGATTTGTTCACTCGGATGTTATCTGCGACGCTAAGCGAGAGACCAAACAACGTCCGCGAATATATCCGAAAACTCTGTTCTAATAACGACAATATCAACGACGAAAACGATGAGACGAAGACGGTGGAGGAGAGCGACGAACACAGAAAAGAAGATCAAGAAGGGAAAGGAGGAGACGATGATAACGAAGAAAGCGAAGACGATGGAGTGAAATCTAAAGTCACAGTCAAACATTACGATGAATACGCGAGTTCATATTTGAACGAAACTTTGGGGGTATCTCACCTTTTCGCTCTCCTCTCGGATGCACTAGTCGAGAACGCAAAGTCACAACAAGATCCACTCGAAGTTCTTTCGAACACGATTCGAATACTTCGCAACAGTAACGTTAATGGTGCAGAAAGCGCGGAGCAAACATTTGATATCGCAGCGGCGGGAAGCAATGAGAGGGAGAGTGAAAGCGTCGCACGGCAGGCTCCGGCCCACATTGAGGACGAGGAAGGATACCAGGATGAAGCGAACGAACAAGAGGAGGCTAAAGAGGAGGTTGAAGAAGAGGACAAGAGATCTGATGAAAGTTCCGAAGAGAGTAGCGAAGACGATCACGAAATTACGGATACTGTGGGTGACTTGCAATCATCACCGTCGTTGGCATTAAATGATAGTCAATCATCTGAGCGTCCAGCATTTCGTCGCCGTCAGTCAGTTTCGGCGGAATGTATTGACCAAAGTCAATTACTCATGCAAATGAAGGAAAGCGAGTCCATCGAGAGTTCAAAAACACTTGGTGACGAGAAAGACACTTCGAACGGTAAACCTATGGAGGATAGTTTTACAGGAAAGGAAGCAAAAAACGAAGGCGTTGCTGCTACAGAAATGGAACGAGAAGCTCTTTTGAAAATCATCTCTGCATCTCCACTCATGTCTCGCTTATCCCTCCAAATTAAAAAAGAGCTCATCAGTAATTTAAGGAAAGAGCGCGGTTTCAAAAAAGGCGATACGATCATTAATCAAGGAGGTACAGCCAACTGCTTGTATATTTTGGAGCAAGGCGAGTGCGAAGTCTACAAGACGGTTTCTGAAGTGGAAGGCGCTCAGAAAGTCAATGTAGTCAAACCAGGAACGTGTTTTGGTGAGCTCGGATTATTGCACGATTGTCCACGCGCAGCTTCGGTAATTTGCTCATCCGATGTTGGGGCTGTAATTTGGAGTCTCGATAGATCCATTTTCAGAAAGCTTGTCATGTTTGCTGGCGCATCAGAAGGAGTTACAAAAGAGGAAAATTGAGCGCAAAACAAATACGTAACAGTGTTTTAACTTGAAAGCGATTCCTATTTTTAATCCTATAATCCCCCTACTAATACAACGAAACTATCATCTTCGATCGCTTGCTATAGTTTGCATTAGTGAAGCTGATCTTCTTTCCGCAATTTCCAGTCTGCGTTTGTAGTCATTCGCTTCAGTTTCTGATTTCCTCAGAGCAACCCGAAGTTGGGCCATCACTTTCCGATCCGAATCTGTGCCTCCAACGGCAGCAGAAGCTCGCGACACCGCAGTATTGATCATTGACGTTGAATTTCCAACAGGCAATTGATTCTGTTGATTCTGATTGCTTAACAGTGCTTTAGCTTCGGATAGTTCTCGAGTCAAACGCGCTCTCTCGGCTCTCAACATTGTTAATTGCTTCGATTCAGATGCTTTTGGAGATGACACAGTGGCTTCTCCTGCGTTTCCTTGTCTCGCCTGCGCAATTAGATTTTCCCTCTGCTCCCTGGCGAGATCCAAATCTTCTTCTAAAGCTTTAATTTTCGTCTCCGCTGCTCGAAGCTTCGCGGTCGCTTTAGAGAGCTCGAATGACAAATTTTGAACTTCCTCATCACCCGTCTCTAGTATCACGGATGCGGAAGGCGTGCCCGCGTGTTCGCTCTGCTTTTTCTGTTGTTCTTTCAAGAGATCTTTTTGCAGCTGCGTGATTCTTCGTTGTGCTTTCTCATCTTGTCCGGCAAGAGCAGATCTCATTATCTGCAAATTTCTATTCGCTTCGCTCAACTCTTCGTTCCGAGTCTTCAAGTCTTTCGATAGCTCAGCGTTACTCTTTTGCACAGCGCCCAGTGTTTTCACCAGTGTTTTCTGCACATCTTCATTGTGTTGATCGGCTTCACGTTTCATGTGTTCGATTGTACTTTTTAGACTTTCGATAAACTCATTCGCTTCGTTTTGCTTTTGAACAATCTCGTACAACCTCTCCGTGGCACGCTCTATGGCGCGAGCGATTCTTTTGTCCGACATTTCTTGCAATTTTTGTGCTGTCGTTTCTTTCTCGTTGTTATCTTCTGAGATGCCAAGCTCCTCCGCTTCTTCTACAGCGTCTCGAAACTCGCCATCGTCGATGACCGCGAGCGGCTCGCACACGTCGAAAGTTCGCTGTTTCCACATTTCTGCGACTCTGTTTGCTTCCTCCACGGCTATCTCGTATTCTTCTGTTCTCGATTTCAGTTCCTTTTCTAACTTTTTCGCTTTCGTTTTCCAAGACGACAGCTCTTCGTGCATTTCCTTTACGTTCAAAACAATCGGCTCGGGTTTCTTTTCCGTTAAGCTCTCGATTTCCTCTCGTAACTTCTCATTTTCAACTTCAACTTCTGCCGTGGCTGCCGCGACGCTTTTGTTCAAAGCTCCCGCACTGGCGGACATTATGTACTCTCTCTCCAACTCTAATATGTTTTTCTTCATCTGCTGCACCTCTTCCAGTTGAAGTCGCGCTCTTGCATCGTCTATCAACTTTGCGTCCGCGATGCGTTGTCGCTCTCTCGCTACCGCGTTTTGAAGCTGATAATCATCGCCGCTTGCGCTCTCATCGCTACCCCCGAACCAGGAAGAGAACATGCTTTCTTTTTTCTTTTTCCTCTTCGCGTCTTCCTTCTTGTCGTTGTTGTTGTTGCGTTGTGTGGAAACTGATTATTTATTTTATTTTTTGTTTGTCGTCGCGTGTAAAATTGTGGGTTGTGGTGTACTTATTTCATTTGGGGTGGCGTTCCACGAAACCACACAACCAGAAGAAAAGAAAATAGAAAAAAAACAAACAACATGGTGTGCATACGACCGGCAACCGTGGAGGATCTTGCTGCCATGCAGCAGTGCAATCTCATGTGTCTTCCAGAGAACTATCAGATGAAATACTACGTCTATCATGGTTCGTATTTAGTTATTTTCTTTTGCGTCTCCTTTTTAGTCGCGTATTCGTATGCTATTTTATCACCCCAAAACACATTTTGTTTTACTGACGAGAACTTTTACCAACTCTGCTTTTTTCATCGTGATAAACAAAGCCGTTTCGTGGCCGACGCTTTTGCACGTCGCGGAGGATCGAGGGAAAATAGTCGGATACGTTCTCGCCAAGCTCGACGAAGAGTCTCCGAAAGTAGCTAAAGGACACATCACCTCTTTATCGGTTCTCAGAACGCATAGAAAATTAGGCATAGCCGCAAAGTTGATGATTGCCGCGAACGACGCGTTGATGACCACGTACAAAACAGAAAGTTGCTCGTTACACGTTCGCGTTTCGAACAAAGCTGCGCTTCATTTATACGTGGACACGTTAGGATACGAAAATACGGGTACAGAGAAGGCGTATTATGCTGATGGTGAAGACGCCCATAACATGCGTTTGTCTTTCAAGTACGGTTTGAAAGAACAAGGATTGAACGATGAAGAATTAAAAGTGTTAGAAAGACTGGGATTGTTAGACGTAAAGTGAGTGTCGTGATTCGGAGTATTAGACTTGTAGCCTTGTTGTATAATATAGAGATGGACTCGTACTGGTACACGGTATTTAGCATTTTTATTTACCATTATTGCAATATTTGCACGCGTGCAGCTGCCTCACTCAACTCCATAAAATGCACGACAGAAGAGTGGGAGACAACGAAAACGCACAAAAGAAAATATAAAGCAGGGATAGAGATACGGAGCGTTCGTCATACTAATATAACGACAAAAACTATTGATTAATAATGTCTGCGTTCGAAGAATTCGGGATTTGCCCAGAGCTCATCACTTCTTGTGAAGAGAACGAGTGGAACATTCCGACGGCGGTTCAAGCCGAGGCGATGCCGTTAATTTTGACCGGCGGCGACGTCTTGGTGGCTTCGGAAACCGGGAGCGGTAAGACCGGAGCGTTTGGGTTACCGGTGCTACAAATCGTCCACGAAGTTCTCGTCGAGCGCGCGAAGAACGAAGTCGTGCGCGGAAATCATGATGTCGCGGGAGCAGTAACGAAGCAGACGGCGAATAAGCAAAAGAAGGTGACAAAAACAAACAACGAAGGAAAGAATAAAATACCGCGGTTATCGAGTACGGATCGAAACGCACTTTTTGCGATAGACGAAGAAACTTCAAATGGGCTGAAAGCCGAATCCAGAGCAAAGCACTCTTGGGCAGGCGCGAGATGCACCATGGGATATTGCACTTCTGCGAACAATAAGAAGCACACAAAAGTAGCGTATGAGTGTTCCGTCCTGGACGATGGTTTAGTCAGGCTTGGATTTAGCTTCCTCAATGCCTCTTTAGATGGATTGGGAACAGACGCGTCTTCGTGGGGTTACGGAGGAACTGGCAAGAAGTCCCACAACAAGAAGTTTGAAGATTACGGGACAAAGTTTGGAAAAGGCGACGTCGTGACGTGCATGTTAAACTTGGAAACCATGGAAATTTCATACGCACTCAACGGAAAGGAATTTCCGAAACAGAGCGCCGTCGCATTCAAGCTGAAGAAAAGCTCCAAAGCTGGAGATGACGTGTATTTTCCCGCGGTATGCGTGAAGGACGCCGAAGTGGAAATGAATTTTGGAAGCTCGCCTTTCAAATTCCCGGAAGTGTTGAAAAGAAACGGTTTCATATCGTGCGCAGAATGCGAGGAGCAAAACATCAAATCGTTCGAAGAAGCGTCGCAGAACAACAATAGTAATGCTAGCAAAGGCAACGGCTCTACGGCAAGTAAAAAACCACTCGCGATAATTCTTGAACCAGTGAGAGATTTGGCGGAACAAACGCAAGAGGTTCTGATCTCTTTTAAAAAATATTTGATAAATCCTGAAATTGAGTGCGCTTTATTCACTGGCGGTGGCGTTGACGAGAAAAAGCAAAGAAAGTGGCTGGCCGAAGGTTGCGATATCATCACAGGCACGCCGAGTAAAATTGTCGATCACGTCGAAAAAGGGCTTATCGATGTTTCAAACGTCAAATTTTTCATTCTTGATGAAGCTGATCGTTTAGTTAGCATGGGTAATCAGTCCGCAATTCTAAAGCTCGCCGAGCAATTACAAAAATTCAACGGGAATGAAGTTGGTATCGATCGCTTACAGACACTCATGTTTTCTGCAACTTTGCACTCACCAGAAATCACGCGTCTCGCTACTAAGCTTTGCGTAAATCCAACTTGGGTCGATTTAAAAGGAAGAGACGCTGTAATCCCGGATTCCGTGCATCATGCATGCGTTCGCATAGATCCAGCAAACCACGATGAAAATGAAAACACCAGCTCTTTGAAAGAGTTTGTTTCCACAGACGGGGTGCACGTGTTTGACAGCAATAGTAACGACGCGAAACTAAAGTTATCTGAAGCTGTCAAAATGCTCAAACCTTGCGTCCTAAAAGAGTTGATTGATACGCATTCCATCACAAAATGCATGATTTTTTGCCGAACAAACTTCGATTGCGATAATCTTGCCAATTTTTTAAACAAGTGTGGATTCGATAAAGCGGCCAATGTGCAAACTTCGGCATATTCTTGCGCAGTCTTGGGTGGTGCAAAATCTATGGATGAACGCAGAACAAACTTATCGGCTTTTAAATCGGGCGAAATTAAATTTCTCATTTGTACTGACGTTGCGGCTCGAGGTTTAGACATCTCAGGTCTCCCTTTCGTGATCAATATGACTTTACCAGATCGGAGTGAAGATTACGTGCACAGAATTGGTCGTGTCGGTCGCGCTGATTCTATGGGATTGGCAATCTCGTTGGTCGCCGCGAATTGCGAAGAAAAAGTGTGGTTCTGCACAAAAAAAGGGTACAAACCGTGGCTCAATCCGACGAAAAATGATGTGAAATCCAACAAACAAGGTGGTCACACGACGTGGCTGGATGAATCGCACGCGCTCACAGAGATTGAGCGGAAACTTGGCAACTCGACAGTTGAATCCCTCGGTGAAAACTACGCGATACCACATCACTTTGGATCCATAGAGCAATACGGCAAGACGAAAAAAATAACCGTGACAATAGATGAGGAACAAATACGAAGATTAGAAATGTATGCGCCCAACGTTCGCGCTTTAGCAGATTTAGAATCTCAAGTTTCATTGAGCTATTGGACGCTGAAAAGAAAGTTCAATCAGATGACCTGAGACGAGAAAAATAGGAGGTCCCGCGATATGAATGAAAGCGAAATGTAACACCAAGCTGATAAAGCCTTACAAAACTGACATCAAATCGCTGGTCTTCTTTTCCTCGGCGCTCGTAGCGGCGCAGGAGGTGCTATTTTCTTGTTGATTTCGCTAAGAAATTTATCGCGCTCCTCCTTCGTATAGGATTGCCCACCTTTTTCCATGTGCTTCTTTTCCTTTTCTAGCAACATTGATCTTGCTAAGCAGTAATGCGGCATTGGACTCTTTTCCCAGGCTATTCTCCCTTCTCGCGTGGCTTCTTCGCCATAAAAATCAGACCTCTCCGACATGCATCTCTTACAATCGTCAGGATCATCGGTGTGACATTCTTCTATGCATGGTTCCTTGAAAGACGCTAACTTGTGACGAGCAAATCTCTGAAACATCAACCATTCCGCTTGGTCCCTTTCGCCGTACGGTTGGGGACATCGGTTGTGATAATGATATGGAACACCCTGCGCTTCTGAAATCTGCATACCATACAATTTCACTTCCGTACAAATGTTGACGGCAAAAATTAATCCAGTCCACCCACTGGTTGGCGTGTAATCGCCGGCGTTAAATCCTGCTGGTAAATTATCGAACGAATTCGACAGTTGGTACGCCATTTCTCCAACATAGTTTACAAAACTCGAAGATAATAGATAAAATTTCTCGTCCTTTCCTTTTTCTGCCCGGCGCTTGATGTAGTCTTCGAGCGCGCCAGCACCCCTCATGTTCCACAAGATGATTTCATCTTTCGATTCTCTAAAATCTAACCATTTTGAATTTACCAATCTAAACGTCGTCTTCGTTCCAACTCGATTTTCTAATCCCTTCGTAGGTGCTCCGTTAAATCGTATTACTACGTCATGGGAATCAATCTCGTTCCCGTTTTGCCCGTACGCCAACATCCCGGAGTTCCCAACGACGGCGCAACTTTTATACGGCTTTTTAGAGACGACATCTTTTGCAGGCACACCGGCTTGTTCCACGGATTTACACGTACCAATAACTCTCATTGGCGGCACTTTACCCGGTAGGAACACTTTGATGTTCCCATCTTCGCATGTTTTGCGAAGTTGCTCTTTGTTTGTTGTGAAATCTCCTTCAAACTGTAAAGGAGTCTCAACTTTTCTCGACGACGAAAGCTTTTCGCTCGATTTACTCTTGAACGAGAAGATGTTTGGACCTTCTTCGCACGTTCTGCCACGCCATAGCTTCAAGCACTGACACTTATTGTTCACGACAACCCCTCTCTTGTTGCAGTTGGAAGAAGAAGAAGTAAGAGAAAAACTCTCCTCTCCATGAGGAGTGACATCATCTTCATCATCGTCTTCGATGTGACCCACGTGCCCGTAACTCTTCGCAATCGAACTTCGATGTTGACCTTGTAAAGAAGAGACGCGATGATGCGCAAACGTGGACATTCGGCTCTCTCCTCGTTTAGTCTGCGGGTGCGACTCGTGATTCTGATGGTACACCAGGGGGGCGAGAAAAGAAACGAACGCTAACAACATCACGTATCGTCTCGTTCTCTTCGCCTCTCTTCGACTCATCAATGAAGAGGAGGAAGGTGGTGCCTTCATCTCGCTCGCACGAATGCTATATATGTATATGTAAATAGAGTGAGAGAGAACGGATGTGTGTGCGCGCGCGTGACAAAGTAACGAAGTGGGAGTGTGCTTTTATGGCTTAATGATTATTTTGCAAGTTGTGTCCCTCCTCTCTAATAATAATTCTACAAGTTGAGTTTTCGGACGGCTGAAAGCCACCTGTTCGGTGAAGCAGCGGGCGAAGTTGTTGTCGGGATTTTGACGTCGTTGTAATTCGTCATCTCAGTGAACGATGGACGATTCAGCAACCCTTCTAGGAACTCTTCTGGAGTTAAATCTAAGTCAGATCCAAACGCGGCGGCATCGGCGAGATTATTGTGCCTGGCAATAACTTCGTCGTTCCAGAACTTACTCATGTGTCGCAAGCCGGCGTCACAGGCAATGGTCACAATCACCTTCCCTTCGCCGAGTTCACGAGCGCACATGAGCGCTGAAACTAAATTCACTGCACTAGAACTTCCTATAAAAAGCCCATCTCTAGCACACAACCATCTGGACATTGCCACAGCTTGCGCATCAGTTACTCTGTACGCCCCATATAACTTCGCCGAACTTCCCGCCTGAGGTTCTAAAATGAGGGCGTTGTTTTTCGTTATTCTATTGATACCGACACCTTCGGTTATTGTATCGTACGGGTTACGCTTTCTCGTACCTTCTCTTTCGACGTTGGAAAACATGACACCTCTGGTGACTTTATTAAACACTCCAGATCCTTGCGGATCGGCGGCGAAGCACTTCACGCTAGGTTGCATTTTTTGTAAGTACGTCGCGACGCCTGCCAGAGTGCCGCCGGTGCCAGTAGCGCACACAAAAGCGTCCAATTTCTGTCCATTATTTATTGTTTGTTCATATATCTCTTTCCCAGTTCCATTATAATGCGCTCTAAAGTTTGCCAAGTTTTCAAATTGATCTGCGAAAAACCCGGAGCCTTCTCCAAACTGCTCGTTACTTTCCTCCGCCCTCCGTTTTGCAACATTGACGAAATGGTCTGCGTGCGTTATCGAAACCGGACGCACTCTTTCAACTGTCGCGCCGTATGCTAGAACCTGAGCAGACTTTTCGGTGGCTGCATCGTCTGGCATAACTACGTGACAATTTAATCGTAATACCGACGCTACCATGGCCAACGAAACGCCCGTGGATCCAGCCGTACCTTCCGTGACTAAGCCTCCTTTGTTCAATTTTTTACGTTCCATGGCTTCTCTCACTATTTGTAAAGCCACTCGGTCTTTTACCGAACCACCGGGGTTGTAAAACTCACACTTGGCGTATATTTCGCATTTTGTCATCTCCGATAGCGATGAAACTTTCATTAAAGGCGTGTTCCCGATCGAATCGAGCACGGACGAGTGTATTTTTGTCGTCGTTGCTGTTGTGTTGCTCTTCGTCAAATCATTCGGCTTCCGTAGCAACGACTTTGGAGTTTCGAAACTCAAAGAATCTTCGTGCTTTCTTATCTTAAATATGTAATACAAAGCCAACGCACAACACGATCCTATCACTACTACTGATGACGTTGATGTTGCAGTTGTTGTTCCCGATGAAGTGGACGCTCCATCCGTGGTGCGGAGATACTGCATCACCTTCCTCGTTGTGTTGTTTTTTTTTCTGCTGCTGTCGGTGCTATGAGCGATGAGTACGCGTAGGTGATTTGTGCTTTTTTTCTCTTCTCACTTCTCTTCTCTTCTTCATTCTTACGCTACATAATATATTTACGAGTAGTTATTTTCTTTCCGTTGCATGCTGATAAAAGGCCCAACCGTCGACGCAGGGTGTGGCGAAGTTCGCAATTTTAGTACTAATAAAACCGCAACTACTGCGCGCCACTTCCCGAGGAGGGACGAGAAAAGCAAAGGACGCGTTTGGCGCTCGTCGTTTTCAAAAACAGTTTCGTGTTGGAAGTTAGTCGAGAGGTTTCCAACGGGAGAAGGACACCCCCGCCACGAACAACCCCTAGTGGCAGTAATATTACCGAGAAGGACGAGCAACCAAAGCACCACAAAAGTTACTTCAATTGATAACGCACGTGCAAACGGCGCGGTGTTTTCTGCGAACAACGACGACAACAGAAACGAAGAGAGCGACAGGACGGTTAAAATGTATGATTTCTGCGTTACGTATCCGTGGGCTATTCTCGTCGCGGCGAGCGGTTGTGCTGGATTCCTTTTGAAGCGCTCGATACCGTCGCTCGTGAGCGGATTGGTGCTCGGAGCGCTGCTTTTTTTGTTTGCAAATAAGAGTTTGCAGCATTGGCAAGAAAATAGACCAACTCGGAAGTATACTTTCTTGTCGCTCTGTGTGAACGCGTTATTGCTAGGTATAATGGCGCCAAAGTATATTTTGCGAAACGGAGCGTTTTTCCCGAGCGGGATGTTGACCATCGGAGGAGGAATTACTGGTTTATACTACATCATCCTTCTACTCATGGGGGGAAACGCGGCGCTTGGAAAGAAGAAGCAATAGCGGCGCATGCTTTGCAATTCAAGAATGAGTAAGTACACGCCTAAATAAAAAAATATTGTGCCACTTGCGAAAAGCCGCCTCGGTCTATGCATGACTAGGAAGTTGTTCTCTTCTCACTTCTCACCTCGTACGCGAAGCCGCAAAAATGAACTGGTTCATGTCCAACGTCACAGAATTCGCTTTTGCCACGTCAAACTGCTCGAAAACTTTCTTTGCTGATGTTAAGAATAAAACCAACGCTATGAATTCAGGCACACCGATTTTATTTTCACGAGACGGGTCGAACGACTTGCAAGCTTCTTCTATGGCACGACTGTCACAGTCGCCAAAACCCATCGCACTCAATGCTCGGAACACCTCTGCTTTACCGAGTTTACCATCGTTATTCACGTCGAATTTTGCAAACTCAGATTGCGTCTTTTCTAAGAAGTAATTCAAGGATACGTATTCGCTAAAATCTAGAGTCCCGGTGCCTCGAATTGAGTGCGTTTTTATCAATAGTGCAATCGTTTGTAAACTAAAAAGTAACCCGTGTGATCCTAACGCTCTCTGCAACTCAGTCGGAGATATGATTCCAGAGTTGTCCGTGTCGATCATTTTAAAGTTTTCGCGCAATAGATATTCATCGCTGTTGCCCATGATTCCTAAATGTAAAAAGACAAAAGAGCCAGGAAGTGGCGAATTTCCCTCTTTTCAATAAATAAGGGGTGCCTTCCAAAAGAGGGAAGTTCTAAGCTTCTAAATGCAAAACGCAAAACTACGAGTACGTTATCATAAAAGCTAACAACACGTTTCTAAACTGATGACAAGATTAACTTTATTTTAATCCTAAGATACTACGTACTACTGCATATATTATACATTCTTCTAAAGTAAAAAGCACGGATGCTGATGTTGTGTTTCATCGTCGATGCTATCGTCTTTATTGATATCATCACGAACTGCACAAAGTGCAGTTAAGCGCAAAGAAGGATGGACGAACGGCGCTTCAGAAAACACGTCACAAATCTCAAGAAAATTTCGCGTTGGCAAAGATGCATCTTTAAGCATCCAAATGATAATCATGTTGATGGTTACAAAGCGAAACGCTTCGACGTCTTCGTCGGCGTAACGTGACGCGTCCATGTTTGCACTCTTTGCAATATCGATAAAGCGTTCGAGATTGTAGATGCAACCTTCAATAGTCACACCAGCCGCAGAGAGCGCAGCGACAGCAGCATCCGCGTATTCCTCGTTCTCCAACATAGCGCGCTTCAGCGCGTGTGCAACCATTTGTGCGAGAAGCATTGGTTCTCTCCTTGGATGTTCTTCCTCGCCGAACAACTTTTGATGATTTCGAATGCCGCTCTTCGTTCTTTTCTCAGAAAAGGCAGATAATTGCGTTGCGCTGGTACTTTCGTCGCAAACTTCTGGTAAGAGCCCGGCAATAAAGTTGGCTAACCATGGCTTCATCATGCTGCGAACATGAATAAGTGCGCGAAGAGAAAGTTTGAGAACGTATTGCGTCTGTGGTAAATCCTCCATCGTTGCTGTTCCATTGATAGCGCTCATGATGCCTACGCACGCCGACTTGCGAACGTCGTCATCTTCATCCTCTGAAAGCCTGAAACTAATTTTAAGTAGTTTCGTATGAGCTTCCTCATCGATGAATAAAGTTGATATGGCTTCTTTCTCGCAGTCTTGAAAGACACACTTTAATAGTCCCGATTTGTGTAATGCATCTGCTGCAGCAAGACGCACATCCGTAGACGCAGATTGCCAATCTAAAGTTTCGCGGTCCAACAGAGTGACAAACTCACATGCATTTTCAGCATTGCCGTTTCCATTTGGGATCCCACACAGCAAAACGCCCCAAGTACGGATTGCTTCTACTCTGCATTCTTCGTTACGTACGCGCCGTGCTAAAATACCGAGCGTCTTCAAATGCTCTGAATGGGTTGCGGTGGTTTCATTCCATCTGGCAAGAAGTTGCAGCGCGAGTTTGAGAGATGTCTTCGAACCCTCGTAGTCACTGGTAATTCCGTCAGGATTAGAAGTCATGCGGCGTAAATAGTTCCAGATGCACGCACTCAGCGTGCATGCATCCGTATCCGAAATTTTGTTTACGCTTGCGCAAGCCACCAAAGTCTCAAAAATCGCCTCTTTTCCTTCGTACAGGACTCTGTCTTCAGTCAATATTCTTGAAATGGTAGACAGATCGTTTCCGTTTGCGATGTTCCACTCCACGAATTGTTTAGATATCACAGCAGTAAGATCACTCAGTCCTGGTTCACTCGGGTATCTTTGATCGACTAGACCTTGGAGGGCATCTGCGCTTAAAGTGTTCGCATGCACGATTTCTAAAAGTGCCGAGGGCATCGCTGCGAGACGAGACGATGAAATAGCGGGAAAAGATGCACAAGATTTCACGACATTGCTCAACTGTAAAGTTACAGTTGCGCACTCAAGCCACGTGGAAACGAGCAACGCTGGTACAATCGGGCTGCCATCATTATCCATACTTTTTAAAATATGGCGTGACTGTAGAAGTCCACGTAAGGCACAACGCGTCGTTTCTTCCGTAAACTCATCGCACGTTTCGCGCGAGCTGTCACGACTACGCGACTCATTCACAATCATCTCGAGAATGCTCTTTGCTCTCAATAACGCACCGTGTGCACGATTTGAATATCCCTCAGAATACGTTGCTTCATCAAGAGCAAGCGTCACAACTCGCGAACGTTCAAATGGACGAGCAACAATTGCAATAGCCGTAGCACATCTATCACGTATCGACATATACTTTGACGAAGAACAAGCTTCTAAGTGCTGTATAAACGAAGAAGGATCGAGCGAAGAGGATACAGAGGAACCAGCATCTCCAACACCGTTTCCTCCTGATCCATTATAACTAGTATTCACCTTTAAGCGCGTCAGAATGGCTAAAATGGCATTTAGCGACGGGCGAATCTCCACTTCACAGGATTCATCTCCCTCGTCTACGGCCGAAAGCTCTAGCTCGCGGTCGAAAAAAGCGTGCAAGCTCGGATACTTTGAGAAGAAATCATTCGCATGCAGCGCTTTCGACTGAGATTTGATGCTCGCGCTCTCATAATCTGCATTCGTAATCCCCGTCAACTTCTGAACGAGCGATGAAAAACAAAGTGTCGCGGCGTTTCGAACCTATTTTTACGTAGAAGAAAGAAAAATTGAAGTCAGATTTAATAGGTGAGCATCAATCGATGCATCATAACAAAGAAGAAGAAATGAATGGAACAAAACAAAATTTAGCGCGAAGCGAGCGAACCGGAGAAAGTTTGAATCCACGGGCTGACCCACGACGCGCACTTTACTGTAGCTGGGATAACAAGCCATGGTAGTTCTAGCGTTCGTAAACAGAACTAAGGTAACGATTGCCCAGCACATTTCACGCAGATTTGTTGACGCGAAAGATGACTAAAGTCTACAAAAAGAAGCGTCGCGAAAAACGTACAAAAACGAAGTCAAAATAAATCTTTAGGACGCACCTCCCATTGCGGCGTGGCGCCCATTCTATTAATGCATAGCTTCACTCCTTCAGCTGCATATATACTCGTTTCAAGAGATAAATCTCGATCTTTAAAGATGACGCGAAGCACGTTAAATGCGTGAATTTGAGTAGAAAATAACTCGTTGTCATCTTTTCGATCTATCCGAAGCACCGTGAAAAGTTCCTCGATTGCGTATTTCAGCATTGGTCGCATCGACGAACTTTTTTCCGAGAGTAGAAGGGCTAAGAACGCGAAAGGAATGCCCGCAGAGCGACGAACGCGATCTTTCATGCTCAACTTAGCTTTGTTTACGATTTCTTCATTCAACAAAATCGTAAGCCAGCGCATGGGCAAAGCTGAAAGATTCCTCCCAGCAACATCGTAATCATCAAGGAGGCGCTCGCATAGAATGGTAAGACCAATGCGGGTTTTGTCTATGGCACCTGCGTGTTTCACTTCGAGGATAACCGATATGAGATGATCACCCAACTTCTTCAGCGCATCACCGGAAAGAAGATCAGTGTGTTTTGTTTTCAATGACAGCGCTCCAATCAGCAAACCGACTTCTTTAATTGTCAGCCACGATGCCGTGACGACAGTTTGTGCTTCAGGGGATAAGAATTCTTCGTTCTCTTCGAAGTCAAAGTTAATTTCAGGATTCACAGTGACGATAGAAGAAGAAGATGCTTTTGCATAATCTTTGTCGCGAGCTACCTCAGATGCGGAAACCCCTAACATATCGGGCCTCGAAATGTTATCGCGAGCTAACAAAGTTACTCGAATAATCAAATCGATGAGTTTCTCAAACATTTTTCTCATTTTCTCCCTGCCTTCATTGCTTTGAATTGAATTGAAATCAATTTCTTCGAGCGCATATCTGCATTACATTGAAGAGATGGCGAAGGTGAAATAGTTAATAGAGCAAGAGGGAGAGAATATCGCGTCGCGAGCAGGAGATTAAAAAAAGAAAAAAAGACTACAATGTAACCACAGAAAGCAATAATTGAACGACTCGGTCCTGGCCAGGGTATATTATGGTTCGATTCAGCCAGCTTTTCTCATCAAAATTAGTACAGGAGAGGGAGCTATGACTCTTCATTGCCGTCTAGTTTTACTTTCAAATGTTACATCGCATCTCATTCCAAGAGAACTTTACATCTTTTAAAAAACAGATAATCTTACCTTACGAGGAGTAAAGGTCCGTGAGCTAAGGATTTTTTACAAGCGGCTAATGCATCAATGGTTGCCAGTTCAACTTGAACTTCTATAAAGTCGTTCAAAGTATCTGCGAGAGGGAAAGAAGGATGTGGTCAATACATTTGTAATATTGATTGAGGACTGATGCATTCGCATGTCGCTCGTAAGTAATCAAAAGAAAGAAATCATAGTTCTCAGGCTGACGTGCAAAGTTTCATCGCACACTAAATTGGTAGTGTACTCATACAGTACTAGCAATGTAGTCGGCATCACTGAACAAAATAAACGAGTGAAAAAAAAGAGCTTCATTACAAGCATTTTCCACACTCACCGAGTAAAGAAAAGACTGGAGGCGACTGCACGTCAGTTAAATTTGCAGGAACTGATACTAAGACATCTGGAACGAGCGAAAAATTCCACTTCAACTCAAATACATATTTCTTGATCCACAAGCGCATTTGCAACGCTGCTGCGTCTGATTCTTTCACCATTGGAGATAAAACCATGTTTTTTGCCCAAATCAAGTGCGTGCACAATGCAGCACCCGTTTCCACGCCGGGTAACGGGGAAGGAAGAGTACTGAGTAGATCAAAAGCACTTTTTCTCAGTCTGTCCCAAGAATCCAGCGATGCTTTCAACAACACACGAGTAGCATCTTGATTTTGCAAGAGCTCCTCAGTAAGCACTCTCGCATAACCGTTATCTATTTCTTCTGTTTGTAGCGAGGACATCACGTTTGTTGCGCACAACAAAATTTCTATTGCTGTTGCCTTGCGCTCGTACGGGGCAGAAGGATACAAGTTATGCACGCTTTTTTTCAAAAGCCATTTAATGAACTCCTCAGATGCAATCCTATGCTCGTCGTCAATGTATTTCTTTCTGAGCAAACCGAAATGCATTCTATCAAATAACCGCAAGATTGCAGATCGCAACGAATTCATCTGCGCTGAACTCTCCCTGTTTGTATAGAAATGTGACAAGAAAGAAAGAATACGTCAATGACTAAAAATACGAGGCTACATTCACGTGCTCGTACGAAAAAAACAGCGCTCAGAATGAGTAGGAGGTTAAGAAGCCTCAGGGAAGACGCCGTTCAAAGACTTCGTCAATCAGCCGACTTAACAGAAAAAATCTTCGTCACGGCGCTATACGAAATTTTACAAAATCGGATTGAAAACATACCCGCGCATATGATGCGGTAATATCCGCTTCAATAATGCAAGTTCCTGAGTGCCTGGAAGTGTTTGAGAACTTCCCTTCCCTTCCCAACACAAGAGTTCCATAGCATCTGTGCGCGAAATTTCGCACATACTCAACGCCGCGGTCTCAATCATCGAATGCGGAACGTCGAAAAAAGACCCTTCAACTTCTTCATCATCGTAGCTGCATGTACTATTTGTTCCTAGGTGCATCGATTCGCCCTTTGAAAATGCTTCTTTTCGTTTCTTTTTGCGTTCCCTCTTGTTGTTTGCGCTTTTGACAACTTTGCTGCGAATGCGACAAAACACTTTTTGATCGCAAAGTTGTGCGTTTCGAGCTGCTCTTGTGATTGTAACGATTGCGCCCGCTCTGAGATGAGAGCTGAAACTTTCGCCTCCATCGTCGAAACTCAAAACATCTCGAGCAAGCTCCGCAGCGAAAGATGAATCTCCACCGCACTCTTCTTGGAAAGCAATCGGCAGAGCATGTGTTGCAACACTTCTCCTTTTTTTACCATCAGACTGAATTAAAAATGGGAACAAAGCGTCAGTCCACCATCTCTTCCAGCTGATCGGAAATGAACTTTCCTCGATTCGATAAGATTTCGAAAGCTCGATGAGAAACCACGACGCGGAAGGACCGAGAGAATCATCTTTTGACATGGCGTCTAATATATCTGAAAGTATACTCGGTCGCATTTCCATTATGATGCGCGATCCAAGCCGTTTTGCGAGTGCGGAGAGCGGTTTGAATCGTGATTTCCTCGCACCACCATTCGCATTCACGATAAAAGTAAGATTTAGTATGCTTTCAAAAGTTTCTAGCCCCCAACGCATGCCGTTTGGGTCGTAATTTCTCTTGTCAGTCCCAAAAGCACAATCGCACAGAGCATCAAACGCACACGCAATCTCTCTTGTAGTCGAAGCAGTTGTGTTAATGTCGTCCCATCGCGAAAGAAGAGCCTGCGAAATGCGACGAAGCAAAGTAAAAAAAAAATCGTCGCGAGAAATTTCTGCGTCAATAAGTCTCTGCAATAATGTCGTGATTGCATTTATTGCATGAAATATCGCGTGCGGATCTTCACAGCGTTCTAAAATGGTTAATATCAATGGAAAGAAAACATCTCTAGCCAAATGAGAAGTCGATGACAAGAACGCTTGCGGAGCAAGAGTGACAACAAATCCTCTAAGAAAATGCGCGAGCGCAAGATTTGATTGCTTTTCTAAGCGATTCTTGAACTGCGACGATATGCTCGCAGTGCTGACATGTGTTCTATCTTCGTGTTGAGTACTAGAGAATCCAAAAGCAGCCGCGATTTGCTCACTTATCGCGGTCTCCTCACTCGCATCGTCATTGCTTATTTCATCAAAGAGATGTACCGCCAACGCAGTTCCAATGGAAGTTCCGCCAAAAATATTGAATTCCAAAGCATCAAAAAGTGTATCCAATACGATCCGTTCTTTTAAAATCGCAGTGTTGTTAACGTTCTTCTTTTCTTTTTCAGCACCTTTGCACTGACAAAAATCCCTCAACAGTCTTTGTATCAACGTGGCGACATCTGTACACGCAGCAACGTTTGATACATTTTTGCCATCTTTTATATCTCTCATGACTGTATCAAGAATCCATTTACATTGTCGTATCATCAAATGCGCGTTTTCATCAAGCGCAGCGTTGAATACCAGTGCTACCTTACTATTTTTAGCGTCATCGTCATCTTTTGTTTGCTGGAAGTGTTCTGCCCTCGCGTACAAGGACAGAAGCATTGAAACCGCAGATACGTGCTCCAACGCTTCATCAGCACGCACATCTTCGAGTTTCTCTAGAAATGCGACGAAATATGCTCGCGTTTCTTCGCAAAGTACGTTCGAAACAACAGATGCCGCTCGCGGCAACGATGCGTTTTTGGTGATGTTGAAATACCGACTGAAACCAAGTAGGACGGATTTTTTGTGTTTTGAAGCGTTTTGAGGGAGACGCCAATACAGCCGAAATAAGGCGCGAACGAATCTCTCGAACGTCAAATCACCGTCGTCTTCATCACTACTGTTCAATAGCCATTCCGCCACCTCTTTAGAGCAGTCTTTATCGTCGTTCATGAGGAAAGTTGAGTCAATAAATTCGAGGTAGTTAGCCGTCTTTTTCTTCATCAATTCGTCGTCGGCGTCCACCGTCAAGGCTGAGTTTAAGAGGGAAAGCGAGGCTTCGCGAAGTTTGGATGATGATGTTGTTGATGACGATGCGTTTCCTTTGAGTTTACGCGAAGCCCGCTCGGCGTGAAGACCGACTGGCATTCTGTCTCGTTTTCTTTAGCGCTACCGCACCATCTTTGCGTGTGTGTGTTGCTTTTTTTTTGAGGGTTGAGTGGGTTTCTCTTTTTTTCGTCTTTCTCTTCTACTCGTTTTGCACGGCGTTCGTGTAAAACAGGTAGTAATATACATAAATTACATTTATTCTAAAGTATATGCGGATATACACTTTGAGACGTCGGCAATAACGACGACGGAATCGTCTACGAAATCGCCCGTGGCTATCGCAGACACCTTCAAACCGTGGTCGATTATTTCCTGAACGCCGCCTGTTTCGAGCACCTTGTTGGCGCTCTCTTCACGTTCGAGCGTCCAATCCCATATGACTATTTTTCCATCCAAACCTCCAGAGATGATCTTCGATCCCTCGTATCCAGGCAGAAATTGCGCGTACGAACACGCGTGGGTGTGACCGAATCGAGAACCGTCATCATTCATCGCCTCACCCAAGTGTATGGCGGGAAAATTCCGTAAAGGCCCCGTGGCGCCGCCGGTTTTCTTTTTACCGCTAGTCTTCTTTGACGTTGTCCCACTTTTTTTACCATCTAAATCTAATACCGAGACAATACCGTCACCTCTCGCCACGACGCACAAACGTTTCATGCCCCCAATATTACTTTTAGTATTATTACTAGTACTACTAACGGACGCGTTCTCCTCCCCCTCCTCCTCCCAACATTTCATGGAGTTTATGAACGGCGGATTAAATGCGGTTGACGTCGATTCAACAAACGCTTCGTTTCCTTTTCGTGCCGATGGCACTTCTTTAATTTTCCACGCGTTCACTTCTTTATTCTTGCGATTAATTTCCCACTTTTTTACTGTGCAATCGTATCCAGCAGAGATGACCTCCTCAGGTTTGTGCGCTCGAAAGCTCACGGCTGTAGCGCACCCGCTCGAGGCATCGCCGTGCGCGTTCTTGAACGTTTGTACGAGCGGGAATTCTTCTCCTCCATCTTCTTTGATTGCTAGACTCACTACGTTTATATCACCGCTATCGTCGGCAACCGCCATCCTCTGACATTTCGAATCAAGCGCTAACGCACTAACATCATCTGAAAAAGTTCTTGAAAGTATCTTTGATTTTCTTTGTTTGTCGTCGGCGTCATCGTTCGAGGAAGAGGAAGTTTTGCGTCTGTCGTGCATGTCGAGAACCGCGTTGCGGGCAAAATAGATGTATCTCTCCGGATCTTTTCCGTCGAACAAACACGCTCCAATCTCCTCGCCTTTAAATCTCCACTTCTGTTGTTGTGCTTGTTGTTTATGTTGTATTTCTCCGACTTCTTGTCCTTCTTTCAACTGTGTCACGTCTTTGCTTTTTCGGGAAACAGTTGATAAGCGCAAGTCTGTGATGAAAATGTGGCCACACTCTGTTCCCGCGAGAACGAGCGAGGATTGGCGGGCGCGATCGACACAAAGCGTGCCTTTCCGCACAGTCTCTGGCATACCATTTATGAGTGTTCTTTGACGACTCGTCGTCGTCGCAGTCGTGCCGCCGCTCATAATTGTTTGTCGAGAGTTGCGTTTTGTGATTTTACTTTTTCAACCGCCACAAGAAGGAAAACTGGAAAAGAGGCGCGGAATTTTTCAAGCAGTGGGGTACGTATTCTTTTAATCTTACATATGTAGGCATTTTCGCCATCATCATTCTAAACGAAAGGACGCTATTTCTTCTTCTTCTTCTTTATCTTTTCCTTAATCTTTTTGGATGAGCTTTCTTTCAGGTGTTCCTGGACGCGCTGCGCCACTGGTCGTTGTCGCAGCTCCTTCAGAACGCGACAAGTCGCCACCTAATAAATCTCGATAGTCCAACTGTTTATCGCCGTTGACATCCAAACGCATAAACTTTTTTCTAATTTCTTCTACATCCTCTGAATTTATTTTACCCCTCGCTAGTAACATGGCCACGAGGAAATCGTACTCGCTCGCGTACCCTTTCTTTCCGCCAATATCAATAAGTGTTTGTGCCGTGAGCTGAAAAGATTCCACGCTGGTCTCTTCCTCCAAAGACTGGTACAACGTGTTCTTTGCAATTAACGATAACGAGTACGTGACCAAACCTATGGAAAACAGACCGTATACACACGTGAAAAGTCGCCCAATATCAGTGACGGGAGATATATCCCCGTAACCAACAGTCGTTGTGGTGACAACTGCCCAGTAAACACAATCAAGATACGTATGTCCTTCGAGGGCGTGAAAAATCGCCGCGCCTACAACTATTACACTGACGAGCATTCCTACGGCGTACCAAACAGAATTCGCTTTCATGCTTTCGATATCTTCGTTTACCAATTGCGTTGACTTCTCGTGGCTACCTTTTTGCAACAAGTTTGGCTCGCTGTCATCTGAATCTCTCATTTTTTGCGACGAGACGATGGCTTCTCTCAAGGTGACCAAGTCATCCTCGATCTCACGTGTGCGCTTTTCTTCAAGTTTCCCTCGAACATCTTTCGCCTTGACGAGAAACCACATCGTCACACGATCGAGTACAGAAGCTATGATCACGATTCCTGTAAAAATCAAAACCATGATGTATATTTTGCCGCCGTCGGAGACTGGATAAAAGTCACCGTACCCGATGGTCATGATGGTAATCGCGACGAAATAAAACGCCTTGACAAAGGAACCATTTAACGCCGGTTCGTTCGGATCCGTCATCAAAATAACCACCGAAATGGCGATGTAGCAGGTAAAAACGGGCAAGGTCCAATCGATGACAAAGTTTGCTAAAGCGCTTCTCTCCTCCCGCTTCTTCCTCGTGTTTAGTCTCCACTTGGACAAGTGGTCCGCCAACCTTCTTCTCCGGAAAGGAAACGTTTTTTTGTTGCCGGAACCATCGTTGTCCCCTTTGTCACCGTACCTCGTGGACGGTGAGCTGTTGTTCGAACCAGATGGACGCATGGCGTATGGATCGTCATCTTCTTCGTTGCTCGCGGTTCCGTACGTGGCTGCCCCGCGGGCGATGGGTTGCTTGGACATAATTTTCTCTCCTCCTTTGAATGAAAATAAAAATAATGATATTAACAGTGATGAATACGAATACGAGTGCGACTGCGCTTCAGTATTGATGATACGCGCACGCTATTACGTCTATTACGTATTCAAGGGGGCGGGGGGCTGATTCGTCGGGTGCGTGTCGTTGTTGCGCGCACTCCAAAATCTGTCGACTTTCATTCACAAGAAGAGCCGCGGGGGGAAATTTATTGTTTAGGGGGTCAATTATTTGTTTGCCCTCTTCGCGCGACTGCCAGAACTGCGAAAAGAGAGACAAGAGAGAGAAAAGTAGTTATTTATTTTCATCACATCGAGCGGGGGACGAGAGAGCGCAAGAAAAAGAAAAACAAATGCTTCTTCGTATTCTTCCCTTTCTCTCCTCCTTCGTCGTCGCGTCGTTATCGCGACGCGAACAACAATATCAAACACAACAACAATATCAAACACAACAACAAAATGTCAATCTATCGTTTCCATTCCCTCCTCAACTGTGCATCGCTTTAGTGTTTCTTCTCATCGACTCTCTGAAATTCGTTTTAAGAGAGAAAACCGGTGCGCTTTGGCGCTTGCAACGAAGAATAAAAACGCTAAACAACACGATCGGAGAAGAAGACGAGACACGAAAAGAGGAATTGAGGAGGAAAGAGAAGGAGTTACTGACCAAACGAACGCCGTTGATGCGAAAACTCATGAGCTTTGGACACTATCTCTCGTGGTTAAAGTTTCTCATTTCCTCGGCTTTTATCAAACTCTTTTTCGGTGTGCCTCTCTTCGAGGTGCCGAGAGCGATAGTGTGGCCAATGGGGAGATTTTTAGCGTTTCCTCACGGAAACACGTTTGAGTTTGGCCAAATCGCGGTCATTCCGTGGGTGTGTCTCTCCAGCGTGTGTAGCGTCCAACTGACGAACGTGTTGTTGGGACCGTTTATTATTACGAGCTCAAAAACTTTGGTCCTCTTCGGCGGTCGTCGTCGTCGTCGTCGTAGTCTTTCCAGTCGCACGAGTCGGAGAGTTTACTAAATCAAGAGTGTTGTCAGACGCGATCGATCGACGCGCGTTTTAGCAGAATTAGGGCGGAATAGAATGTATAAGAACGTATTGTAAAAATGAAAAGACACAAAAAACAGCAGAGTGAAAGTAAATAGTACACGCGTTATTTTTCACAGGTGCGAGGTGCCGGCCCAGAAAAGTTTCGCGTGTGAAAGTATTTTAACGACCGCATTCCGAACAACAAGCAGCAGAGAAATAATAAACGATGGGATTCCAGAAGTCTTCCGCGGCTGGTAAGAAAAAGAAGAAGAGTGGTGGTGGCAGCAGTTCGTCGTCTAAAGTGAAAATATCTTCGCAAACGCCCATTTTTGGTTCCATCGAAGACGGCGACGATGAGGAATTCGAATTCGTTTTGCGAGAAACTCCCGATTCGATAAACGAACGCAATAAAAACGGTTGGAGTCCTTTACACCAAGCGTGCTTCTCGGACAGAGTAGATTTTGCGAAAAAACTCGTCGAATTAGTCGGCGAAGAAAACAGAGTTGCGTACATCAACGCGCCGTGTAAAGATGGAGATACTCCTCTGCACTACGCCGCCTGTCAAGACGCCGTCTCGTGTGTTGAATTTCTTCTCGACCAAGAGGGTATCGTATTAGAGTGGAAAGATTTGGACGGCGAGACCGCGATAGACGTCGCGAGACCAAAAGCTAAAAGATTAATAAAGGAGAGATTAGAAAAAATAGCAGCAGCAGCAGCAGCAGCAAATAAGAGTTCCGACGAGGTAATGATGATGACTGATTGATGAGAGAGGAAAGAAGTTCAATTCGAAGGATTCTGTTTTTTCTTTCTTTCTGTAACCACCGCAAGCGCCTATATATAATAGTATCGTTCTTTTTAACACAAACAACTAGTCGAAGAAGAGATTCTCCCTAAAAGCATGCGTAGCAAAATCTGGTGAACTGAGATGCACTCTCCGAAGATCGTTATTTTGCTGTTGTTCTTGTTGCCGTTCGCGCACAATCTCCTCAGCTTCTTCCTCTTCACGCGCTTCGCGCTGAATTGCTCTCTTTTTCGACAAAGTACTAGAAATCCCCCCTCCTAAACCCGTTGCATTCCAAATCATACCAGTCAAGATGACAAACATGAACGACAAAATAACATTCTCTCGTCTGCGAGCCTGCGCGCGAATATTCTCAAACTCTTTGAGAGCACCCATCAAGGCATGCTCGGACTTTGTGAATCTATCCGCTTGTCTCTCCGTTTCTTTGTCGCACTTTGAAGCAGATTTTTCCATCCTTCTCGCGGCTTCATTCAACGCGTTGGAAGAGTTAGTCACCACCGCAGCAATCTCGTCGATTTCTTTATTTAAATCGTCCAACGCACCGGCGTACCGCTCGTTTAAGCTTTCGATGTAACGGTCAAGCACAGATTGGTTCAACTCTAAATCTTTCACCTTCTGCGCGAGTTTACGGAAGACATTTTCCGAACCTTTGCCTCCTCCGCCGGGTTGCGAAGCGGCTGCTGCCGCTGCTGCTGCTGCCGCCGCCGCCGCCGAAGTCGTCGTACCTTCAGTTGGTGAAGAGCCACCATCGCTCGACTTTGTTTGATTACTCAGAGATGACGATGATTTCATATGGACAGTGGATGAGGCGTTGGAATTTTCTTCTTCACTTGTCTGTGCGGCGGCCTCCGGTACTTCCTTTGTAGACGTCGCATTCGAGGAAGCAGCAGTATCCGCAGCGCGAGAAGAAGAAGAGGTTGATGTGCCACTGCTCTCTCTGGCGTCGTGCGGTGACTTAGCAGCGCCCGTTGCCCGCCCATCATTCGGAGGCGATGTGTCTTTTCTCGACGCGTTTCCTTCCTCCTCCTTCCCTTTTTTGTTCTTCTCATATTTGGCAGCGTCGACTGACTCGCCTTGTGAGCTACTTTTACTACTGCTACTTTTAGGATTCTTTTCCATTTTCAAATCTTCATTACCTTCGCGCAATGACGCAGTTGCATTCTCGTTGTTCTCGACGTCATCGTCGTCGGCGTCATCGTCGTCGTCGAATTTCTCGTCGCGAATAATTTCATCCGCAGCATCGGCGGGAGCGGCATCAGACGAGAATGAATCGTCCAACGCGTCGTTGTTGTTATTCTCTCCTTCCTCGGAAGATACCGCTGCTTCTGCTTCCTCAGCTTCAGTCTCGTCCGTTTCACGGAACAATTGCTCTACTTCCTCGACCTCTTCTTGCAATCTCTCCATTTCTTCTCGGAGCGTTTCTTTCGCGTCCTTACCGTGAACGCGAAAAAGAGAAACCGTGCAAAAGTGGTGAGATCCAAAATGCGTCAAAAAGCGAAGCTGTACGTATCGCACCCATTCATTCGCAGGAATTGAAAACTTTTGCGGTTCCCTCGATCGCGAGGCTTCACACGTTGCTAGCTTTTTCCATCCGTCTTTGTCACTGTGATGACCATCTGTCCCCCAAATTTCAAATTCGTGCATTCCAGAAGAGTGAAACTCGTAGTCGGCTACGATAACTTGAGTCAAAGTTGCTTCTTCGGAGAGTTCGACAGTAACCCATTTACTTTCTGCGTTGCATGGGGATATGTAGTAAGAATCCATGTCTTCTGAAAGCATCGCAGACGCATGCTTCGACTCCTCGTTACTCGAGATTACTTTCGCCCCGTTTCGGATCGAAGCTAAATTATACTTTTCTCGGTCTTCTTTTGTGACTGATTGAGGAAGTATAATTCTGTTGGCAATATCATCATCGTAATCGTCGTCGTCCTCATCGTCCTCATCATCTACTGTTCCGTCTTCTTTCGCATCATTCACATTGCGCTCTTGTCTATCGGTATCTTTGTTCTCGTTTGCATCTGCAACTTTTTTGTGCTCGTCATCACCGCTCCTCTTATCAATATCTTTTTCTCCATTTCTACCGTTCTCTGAAGAAGCCGCGTTCACATCCGATGAGGATGTTTGAGATTCCTCGGATTTTTCTGATGCGCTTCTTGTGAGCTCAGTCTCATCAGTCGCTTTTTTGATGCCTACATCGACTCCATACTTTCCCCAACTGTTTGTCGCCGTTTCTTTGTCTCGATTACTCTCGGAAAGACTTTCACTCGACGCCGTCTTCTTTTTGTTCTCAATTTGCACTTTTTCATCAGTCTTCTTCTCCGCGTGCGATTTTTCGTTCGCAGCCATGTCATCTCCATCCGAAGCTTTCTTCGCCGAAGATACCGTGGTGGACGATGATGATGCGGGAATTTCCGCTGAGAGAGTGGCATCGTCCGAAACAGAAGTGCTGAGTTTAGTGGAGTCTTCTCTTTCCTCTCCAGATGCAGACGTATTTTCGCTGGTGCCGTCTTTTTCACTCGTGTTCTCAACCACCACCACTGGTTGTTCGCCTGCCGTGGTGGTGGTGGTGGTGGTGGTGCTACTGCTGCTGCTACTATTCTCGCCACTTTTCGTCGCTTTTTTAGCCTTCTTCTCTAACGCTCGCTTTTGCTGAAGCTGCTCTTGTACGGAAGTTTTGTACGCTTTCAATGAAGGCAAGACTTCACGCTCTGTCTTCTCCCTCTTCTTCAACAGCGGCACGGGACCAATCTTTTCGCCTTCTTCATCCTCTTGTGTGCCTTCCTTCTGGACGTCGTAAATGCAGAATTCATCTTCTAAAGGTGACTTTTGCAAAACGAACGAAGAGAATTCCACGCGCGCGTACACCTTTGAGCGTCGTTCGGCGTATTCCTTTTCCTTTTCTTTGTTTGATTCTTGCCTCGCCGCAGCTCTTAAAGCAGGTGCCACCCCGACGGGAGGCGCCCCTGTCCCGACTTCTGAAGTACTACCAGTTTCTCCAGCTTTCAGCGCGATATCATCAGTAGAAGAAACAGTTTCGGTTGCCTCTTTCGCGAGGACGCGTTGAACGAAGATAATTTCCTCGGTCACGATAAAAAATGCGAGAAGGAAGAGAAGGAGCGCGCATCGACGCGTCGCGCGTGAAAATTGTCGGCAGCGCATTATTTTCCTACGGACGATTTCCTCTTCTCTCTTTCTTTTTCACGCTGGAACACTAGGGACAGAAGCAGACATGATAGTATCGCGAGCTCTCGGCTTTGATGCGCGCTATGAGTATTTCCTCTTCTCCGATGATTATGATGATAAACCCAACACGCGAGCGCGCGCACTTCTGCTGTGTTTGTTTCACGTCGCGAGTGTGAGATTTGCGTCAAACTTTTTTGTGCTGTGGGATTTGTGTTAGTGTGTAAAGTGTTGCATTACAAAGTGTGGCTTTTGCTTTTGCTTTTCCCTCTCCCAAAGTACAAAAAACGCACCAAAACGACGGAACAAGCTTCAAAAGAAAGAGTGGAAAAACGCCCAACAGCACAAATATAATAGCAATAGTAACAGCAGCAACACCACAACAATAATAATGGCATCGAAGACGGCGGCAGTTTCTCTCAAATGCAACGTCTGCGGACTTCTTTTAAAAAGCGTGGAGGAGTGCCAGACGCACGGCGAGATGACGGGACATTCGGATTTTTCCGAATCCACAGAAACGATAAAAACGATGAAGTGTCGAGAGTGCGGGAAGCGATGCAGAAACGAACAAGAACAGAAGTTACACGCGAACTTCAACGACGGTCACAGCGTGTTCGTTCCGTGCGAAGAGAGCGATAACGTGGTGCAAACGGCCAAGGAATTTCGAAAGATGGAGAACGACATGCGCGAAGAAGCTGGGTTGCCTCTAAAGAAGAAAAGCTCAAATAAAGACGGCGGCAAGGAGGAGGAGGAGGAGGAGGACAACGACGATGTCATGATAGTCGACGACGATGAAGACGATGAAAAAATTGAACCAGAAGTTTCTAAAGAGATGGTCGAAAAGTTGAAGGAGCTTGGA
>Ga0255765_1000165_pt1 | contig 86400 bp, 59 predicted proteins | sample 041ome_8_FD_179965 | JGI IMG/M metagenome (GOLD analysis project Ga0255765, IMG submission 179965) | Coastal salt marsh microbial communities from the Groves Creek Marsh, Skidaway Island, Georgia - 041407BS metaG (version 2) | ecosystem: Environmental > Aquatic > Marine > Intertidal zone > Salt...
GTAGTTGAGGACTACTACACGTGTTCGTATAACTTATAAGATGGGTATTAAAATAACGTTTACGGTTACTTGGTGCTTTCTTTCAAGTACGCGATCAAATCGGCTCTGTCTTGCGGTTTCTTCAAGCCAGCGAAGACCATCTTCGTCCCCGGAATGTACTTCTTCGGGTTCAACAAGTAGTCGTACAACGTCGTCTCGTCCCACTTGACGCCTTTGTTTTTGTTCGCCGCGGAGTAGGCGAAACCTTCCGTGGTGCCGGAAACGCGACCGAAAAGGCCTCCTAAGTTTGGTCCCTGTTGATAAAAAAGATGAAGACACGCGTGAGTCGATGTCGTCGATGATTTACGCATGGTAGAAAGTTCACGTTAGCGAGCGCGGCGCGCTTCTCGGCTGTCTCTCTTGATAACGTTTCACACAAAATCGATCGAGGCGAAAAAAGCAAATCCAATCGCGAAGAAAACGCGTCCGGGACGGCCAGATCTGATCGTCTCGACGACAAAAAATGCCATTCGAGCGCACACAAACGACACTCTTCAACGTTCCACGGCGCAGTTTGCACATTCAATGATATCTACATCTCGTACCTGTTTGTGTCCTCCCCCCGGTTCTGCGACGTGGCACTGCGCGCACTTCGTCTTGAAAATCTTCGCGCCTGTGTTGTTGTTGTTGTTATTGTTTAGAAGAGAGAGAGAGAGGAGAAAATGCGTCAGTAAATAGTATCACACACACACACACACACGCAAGAGAAAAGAGAACGAAAGAAAGATGGTGATGACGTACCCTTCGCGACGTCACCGGCTGGAGCTTCTGCAAAACTTGCCATTTCTACTCTTTCTGTGTTTTTTTTTTGTGCGGGGTGGTTTCTCTCTCGATTTTTGGGCGGCCACAAAAAGCCAGGGCTCGCTTGGCGGCGTCTCTCTCTCTCTTTTTTTGGGGGTTGTTTGGAGATCTTTTCTCTCTGGTGTCTGGGCGCGTAAATGTTAACAAAAGCAGAACAACAGAACACACGATTCGGCAAACAACGACAACAACAACAACAACACTCATTTACACTTTTATATAACACGTGCGCGCGCGCGGACAAACGCACTAACTTTTGGGTGATATTAACAGTAATAAACAACGAGAGACGATTAAAAATAATGTCTTCGTCGAAAGCGGCGGCTGGCGTGGACAACACGACGAGAAAAAAATGGGACAAAGCCGAGTACGCCGCGAAAGCGTTGCAACGCGTCGAGGATGAGAAGAAACCGAAAGCGTCGGATTATGGTTTAGTCGTCAAACAACCTCTGACGAGAGAGAATATGATTCAGAGAGATTTTAAGAAAGATTTAGAGAGTAAAGTAGGGACGGTGACTTTGGTGAATCCAAACACCGGGGAAGGGTCCGGGTTCCGGTGTAAAGAAACCGGAGTGATTTTACACGATTCGTTGAGTTATTTAGACCACATCAACTCGAAGAAGACGCAACGCGAACGAGGGATATCGATACACGCGGAGAGGTCGACGGTGGAACAAGTGAGAAATAGATTTGCGGTGCACAAGAAGAGGAAGGAAATGATCAAGAGAGGGGAAAATCCAGACGAAGGCATCGATACGGAGACAGATTTGGTGAAGAGGATTGAACACGCGACGAATAAAGAACGAGAGGAAGCCGAGGCGAAGAGAGAGAGAAAACGGTTGAAGAAAGAGGCGAAAAAATTGGGAAAGACGAAAGAGGAGGTGGAGAAGACCGTGGAGGAGGAAGAGATGATGAAAGCGATGGGTTTCAGCGGATTCGGAGGAGGTTAAAAAAATGAGAGTAAAGTAGTTGTCATAGTAGTCGTCATAGTAGAAGTGTAGCAGTGAAAATATGTTAAGTTGACGTAGAAAACGTGCCGTAAATGATGCGTTTTTATCATCGCGCGAGTGTGACGAAGAACTAAACTTATTCGTTGATATTATATCATCATAATCTCACAGACGCTCGTCGCGGACGTGGTGACTGCCTCTCAGACAGTCCCGTCTCATCTTCTCGAACACGTTTCGAACGATCAACGGATCGTCCGTGACTATGCCGTCGATGTTGTTGTTCGCCAACTTCCGCACTCTTCGAGCGTCGCTTACGGTCCAAGCGAATGTCTTTAAACCTAACTTTTCGCTCGCATCTCGGACGAGTTTCTCTTCCTCGGCCATTTCCGATTGAATAGCCACGCAGTACGCGCCTAAAGGTCTGTTTGTGCTCAATTCGTGGTACCCTTCGTCTCTCAACGCTCGAGAGAAATTCGCCACCGTGTACCCGACTTTGTGCTTACCGCCGTCGAATTCTATGAATTTCCTCAACATCGCGTCGGTTTTCCCCCAGAACACGCACTCTTCACAGCTCCTCTTACTATTATGCTTATTACTATTGCTACCTCTACCACCCCCGTTATGATTATTGCTACTATCGTCTGCGAAAACAGTCTCGAGTATCTGTTCCGGTAATCCCGACCATCCCGCTTTCGGGTCATCCTTCACGTCAATCGTGACTTGCTTAAACCCTCTGTTTACGACTTGGTCCACAACCTCTCTGAACGTGGATATCCAAACCCCTTTTTTCTTCGCGTGCATTCGTATGACGTCTAAAGTCACGTCCTGAACTCTTTCAAACTTATTGTTCGTAATCGTTTTTAGCTCTCGCGAGTGTAAACACACCAACTCGTTATCTCGCGTTCTCGAAACATCCACCTCAACGCACTCGAATCCTTCCCTACTCGCGGCGACGAACGCAGATACGGTGTTTGGAAACGAAGCACCTCTTTCCTGCCCGACGCCGCCGTGTAATCCTCCGTGCGCGCAAATCAAAGGCATGCGTTCGTTCCTCTCTTCGCAAAACTTCCTCGAGACGTGTTTATCGCGATGGTCGATGTGCGTTTGGTGCGTAAACTGATCCAAAGTTCTCATGGTAAACCACAACGACACGATTGAAAACAAGAGTAAAACCCCGCCCGGCCCTCTCAACCAGCTCGATAAAAATCTCGGCGTTTGAAACCCGTCTTGACGATCGTCTCTCGCCAACAGTGGACGATATCTCCTCGGCTGGCGTCCAAAACCGACGCTTCTTTCTCGTCGTCGCTGATAGTCGTCGAAAAATCGTCTGGATTGATTCAGAATACCCCTCGGGCTGATTAAAGCCACGCCTCGAGCGAACGCGGACGGAGAAGACGAAGACAGAGGTCTGTTACCAGAAGGAGGGTACCCGGACGACGACGACGACGACGGTTGTCGCCCTCCTCCTCCTCCTCCTCGTTGTCGTTGTCTCTGGCTCCCCGGATACATTTTCTCTTTTTTTCTAATTCATGCTCAGAAATCTCTCTCTCTCTCTTCGTCTTCAACGAAATCGCGACGAAGTTGCTGTCATCGTCGTCATCATCCGAGAGCGTCTGGCCTTCGTTCGGATGGTTTTACGTTTTTTTTATCATGTACATATATATCTTGCACGGGTGCTACGCTACTCTTTTTCTCTCTGTCTTTCTCAAGTTTGCTCCCTCTCCCAGCCTGTTTTTTTTTGAAGCCGAGGAGGAAGAGGAAATTTTTGGGATTTTGGCATCAAAAAGGAAAAAAAGTGAGCACGCGTAAAATAAAGAGACGTACGTCACGCTTATTTATTGCGCTCTCGGGTCGTCGTCGTCGTCAAAAAATGAAACGCGCGGCTGCAGCGACGACACGAAACGCGATGACGCGTTCGTTCGCGAGAACTTCTTCTTCTTCTTCTTCTTCTTCGAGCGCTACTATTAGTGATGCTACCGTCGTTCGTTCTTCTGGTTTGTTTAGTAATAATCTGACGAAGATGAACACGAAAAACAGAGAAGACGTGGCAAAGAGGCAACGAGGTGGGAGTCGGTTTTCTTCTTCGACGAGTGGTTTTGGTGTCGCAGACGAAGCGATGCGGATGGGAAAAAAGAAGACGACGACGATTTTATACACCACGACGCACGAAAGGCTCACGATTGAGAGATTTTTGTCGGAAAAAGAAGACGAAGTTTCCGTCTCGGTCGCGGTGAGCGACTTTGGATTCGATAAAATCGGAGACGTGTTGGCGATTGAAAAAAAAGCTGAGAAGGAGGCGCCTAAAACATTTATAAAAAACGAAACGTCGTTGGCCACTTTGAAATGGTCTGGATTTCACAGAACAGCAGCGGACGAGTTATACCACAGCTTATGGAGCAACGTGAACGGAGTCAGAGATTTGAAGTTGCCGTTCAGGGTCAGAAATGTTCGATTTAACGACGAGATGGTTCAAGAGGCGTATAAACTGTGCGTGCCAAACGCGAATATTTTAGAGTGCAAAGCCATAGGAGAAGAAGTGAAAAACTGCTCGGATTTAATGAACGAAAGTGAATACGAAAAGTTCGTCGATCGCGAGTTGGAGGAGGAAGAGAACGCGTCGTATAAAAGTTATCCATAAAATGTTTAGTGTGGATTGTAAATAGCAGAGAGCCCGAGAAAGAGATGTTTTTGCGCGGCGTGAACTTTATTATTTTTTATATAGCGGCTTGTTTGTAATTATATATGTACGTATATATCTAAAGCTGAGTTCACTTCGTCTTCCTTTTCTTGGAAGCCGGCGATGGCGATGACGCCTTCGCTTTCGTCTTACCAAGCCGTGGCGATTCGACCGCTTTCGTAATCTCCACCCCTTCTTCGACAATCTCTATATCCGATTGGCTCGCTTCGTCTTCATCTTTCTTCTCTTCTTCACCTTCGGCGACTTTTGGCGTTTCGCCTCTCAATTCAAAACCTTCCGGAAATGCGTCCTCGTCAAACTTTTCTAAATCTTGATGCACGACGACCAAGTCAAACTTCAACTCTTGACTGTTATCGTCGACGCATAAAATGCCGCCAGATTCCAAGCCTAAATCTTGTAAAGTTCTTTTCCCAGTTTCAGCGTACGTCTCCACCTCGTCTTCATCCAAATCCTCCCCTTCCTCGTGTAACATCTCGTCACCTTTCAAAACGGTCGGTTCGTTCGTGTTCAACTTCCTCTTCAAAACTTTCGAGACGACGTCGGCTAAGGTTGTCTTGGACATGTCGCAACACAATTCCGCGCGGGCGTTTGCGCAGACGACGCATTTTGGATTTTGCTCGTCTGGCGCGAGAGGTTGCAACAGCTGTCGCCCGGCGTTAAAGTTCCCAACAAATGTGTATCTAGAGTTTGCCAGTTTAATCAATCTATCGTTTTTGCCCTCTTCTTCTTGTTCACCAAGATGTTTTTGCGCGTTCAAAATCTTCAACGCTTCGATGACGATCAATCCGGAAACGATGGCGTTGGTCGTAGCTACCGCGTGGACGATATTCCCAGCCACACCTTTCGCGTCGAATCTAGACATATATTCGATGTCGTAATTTGCGCATCTCAATTGAGCCGTGGCAGTGACAAACGCCACCGCGTCGTCGTCGTCCTTATCAAACTCGCTCGCTCGGTCGCCTTTTTCAAACAACTTCCCGGCGGACCGAACGAAAATTTCCGCCGCTTCCTCCATCGTCCACTTCTTATGCGCGTCACCGTACCCCGCCGACGTCGAATCTTCGTTCACTTTATTCAACAACATCTCCGAATCCAGCGCCATCGGTTTCTTATCTCTGTTCGCCCACATGTCTTCTCTCTCCAACAAATCCTTGATTTTCTTTTCGAAAACGTACGCGAACACTCGCTTCGCGAACGCCGTTCCAGCCTCGTTCTCTTTCCTCGTGAACGCATCTCGCGCTTCCTCCTCGTCCAAGTCGCTCGGATCCTCTTTATTCGCTCCAAACAATCTCGGAAATAGCAAATCCGTCGCAAAAACGATCGTATGCACGAACGTGCTCGGCGTATCCCTCAAAGTACAAATCGGAAACGACTTAGGCACCGGTTTAGGCGCGCACTCGAAACAGGAACAATACTTCCCGCGCACGTGCACCGTCACTTGACCTTTATACCCAGTCGTCCCAGACTCAACCAACGGGACGTTCGCGGATAAGCACAATCGATTGACGTGCCTTCTCGCTTCCAGATTATCCAAGCCGTTGAGCACGATGTCAAATTTTTTGAAAAACTCCAACCCAAATCGTTCCTCCTTGATGTTCCCGGTATACGCTTCGATGTTTATCGACCCTGGTTTCGCGAATTTCTCCACGCTCTCTTTCGCCACTTGACTTTTGCTCATTCCGACGTGTTTCTTCCTGAACAAGAATTGCCGGTTTAGGTTCGACACGTCGATGGTGTCCAAATCTATGATGGAAATGTTTCGGAAACCAGTCAAGGCGAGTGTTTTTATCAGTTCACATCCGATGCCACCGGCGCCAACCATGAGAATGTTTTTAGATAAAGTCTCTTCGTCCGTGGACGAGGAGACGTTTGGAGCGAGAGGAGAAGTCATTTCACTCGGATTTCTGATGAAAATGATGCCTTTTACGAAATGCGTTTTCTTTTGCGCTCGCGCTTCGTGAAAGAACGACGCGAGTGAAAGAGTAGAGAAAAAAGCGCATCAAAACGAAGGATTTCAAAAATTTTCAGCTGCTTTAATACTTCTACTACACGGGCGTTATTATTCTCTCTACATATCTAACGGCCTCTCGCTGGCGCGAATGGCTTTGGACACCCCCGTTCTACACGCTAAGTACTTTTCTAAGTGTTTCAAGACCGCGCTGGCGTCTTTTAAGGAGTATTTGCCGCGCTTCCAGGTTTTATAAAAGATGTTCCACACGCCGACGTAATAACTGTCGAGGCAATCCCAGACGGAGTTGAACTTGGAATTGCGGTCGTTTATGTGGTCGTTTAAAAAACCATTTTCGAGAACCCGGATGGACCAGCTGGTGAAAGTGACACCTAACGCGCACATTGGGAACTGTTGACCTGGGCAGCGAGAAAGTCGGTGGACAGCCACGGCGTTACGGCCGAGCGTGACGCCGTTGTTGCTCGCGTTCCCGTTCACGCTCGTCCCCGCAGAAGGTGGCGCGTTAAACAACACGAACGACACCATGTTCGCTACGGCTAACGCCCCACACGCTCGCACGTCCGTGCTCGGGTCTTCGCCTTGAAAACCAATCTTTTCCCAATGTTTTCCGACGGCGTCGATTTCCTCCTCGCGATAGTCTCCCGTAAGTTTCGCGTAAATCGTCAACACCATTTTCCGGTGCATTTCGTCCGCTCCCTCTGACTCTGACGCATCCTTCTCTCCTATGTTTTCTTCTTTATCCTTTCCCTCTTTACCACATGTATCACCGCTATCGTTCGTTTGCTTCTTTTTCTTCATCCTCCGGTTCCATTTTAATGGCATTTTGCTCAGCGCTAATATCCTCTCCCGTTCGTCCAACAACCGATGGCTTTGCAACGGTTTTATCTGTCCTTTAAACGCGCTCATAAACCTGTCTCGTTTGCTCCTGGGCGGTTGTTGCAACCGTTGCATCACCTGCGGCGAAGAAGAAGACGGAGAAGTCATCGTCGTCGTCCTTGTTGTTGTTGGAGGAGTCGTCGGTCTCGCGCTGTTGTTAGCGTTGATGTCGTTCTTCGCCATCGACTCCGCTCTTTCCACGAGTTCGTTCGTGAAGTCGCACTCCGAGACGAAGTAGTCGAGCATCTCTCTCCTCGATTTGAGGAGAAACTTTGAAAAGAAGTCGTCGTCGTTTTGGTCGTTGCTGACGTTGCTTTCGTTCTTCGCGACGACGATCGTTCGCTCGTCGTCACCGATAATAAAAGCACCAGTCGCCGCCAAAGCTTTTGGTTCTCGCTCCAAAGCTTCCATCATGTTTTGACGCGTGGACGTGCACTTCATCACGCGCGAGAAAGAGTACGAGAGTTTGAGGTGTGGGGAAACTTTTTTGGTGCGAACAAAATACAAATTTGCGCATTTGTTGTAAAACACGCGCGCGCGCGATGTCGTCGACGCGTGACACGGGGCGTCGACGTCCCCCGCGTTCCGCGAAGAAGAAGAACAGGTATTCTTCTTCTTCTTCTTCTTCGTGTTTTTCTTTTTTGTCGTCTTTTTATCGGCGACGGCGAGTTCTCGTGCTTCTTTGCGCGCTGTCGGTGGTGTGTTCAAAGTCTGCGCGATTTTATTACACCTTCTTCTCCTCCTCCTCCTCGACGACGACGACTATTGTCTCGAGAGATTTGGACGATGACGATGGCGGCGTCGGCGTCGGCGACAGAGGAGTGACGAATTCTGCTGCTGACGATGGTAACAACGAAGAAACGGAAAAAGTATTCGGCGATTTGCGCGAAAGTGATTTAGATACGCCCATGGCGCGAATGCGTCGGGAAGCGCTTCAACAACGAGAAGGAGATAAAGACGAAATCGCACTTCGAACGACGACGACGATATCGAAAAGTGTTTTGGAGAAGATGAAAGACTTGCGTTCGATGGATGTGTTGAGTCAAAGGAGTAAAAGTAGTAGTGGTGGTGGTGATAGTAACAACAACAACAATCGCAAGAAGAAACAGTACGAAACGTGCGCTTTAGTCGGCACGGCGGCTATCGTGACGGACGCGCAGAGAGGCGGCGAGATTGACGCGAACGACGCGGTGTTTCGGACGGACGATGCGCCGACGAAAAGGTACGAACAGTTTGTTGGGAGGAGAGCGACGTATAGGATTGTGAGCGGTAGTGGAGATGGTAGCAGTAGTAGTTCTCGAGCGTCGGCGTCATCGTTTTTCGAGGACATCGTTTCGTCCGGAGAAGCAATTAAAGAAAAATCAATCGTGACAACAACACCGACGACAGTCACGTCTTCTTCGATGGAAGGCGAAAGTGAGGATGAAAACGCGGGGAGTAACGGCGACGAAAGCGAAGAACAAAAAGTGACGATGAAATACACGTCGCCGTTTGCTAAATATTTAGTCGCTCTGGACGACGTCGCGAAGGAGAAAATTCGTGACGCTTTATCCTTGACCGACGAAGGAAATGACGATGACAACACCGACGACAGGGAAGGAGAGCAACTCACGCGCGCTATCGCTTTAGACGCTTCTTTCGCCGAAGCCATCCGCGAAGCGTACGCCACGGCCGGAAAGTCTCTCAACGACCTCGGCGAAAACTTTAAAGTCCGCCAAACGCCTCCAGTCGGCGCTTTCGCGCTCTTCTTCGCCCTCTCCAAATGCACTCGTCTCTCCTTGTACGGCTTCCCGTCGCCGGATTCCAACCGGTTAGAAACGCAGCCGTATTGGCCTCGAAAAACGAAAACTGACGGTAAACCGACGAAAGTCGACGTGTTTGGCGATCGAGTGTTTTATGCTTTAGTTCGATTGTTAGCTTTAGAAGGATTCGTAGACGTAGTGAACTAGTGTATATATATATATTTGTCGTTGTTGTCGTTCATATGGATGTGTTTATGAATATCTTATGGAGTACATGTGGTATTAGTTGACCATCGATTTTCTCTCTCTCTCTCTCTCTCTCTCTCCGTCACGTCCGTCTCTTTTTCAAATTTTTGTTTTCTCCTCACACGAATTCTCTCTCTCTCTCTGCTCTCAATTATATACACACACGCGCGTCGATAAGTAATCCCCGAACGACGACGACGACGACGACATGGGAAGACCGAAAGGGTCAAAAAACGTGAAAACATTGGAACGAATGAAGAAGATGGGGAATTCTGCGAACAACAACAACTTTGAGATTCCAAAAAAGAGAGGTCCAGGCCGTCCACCCAAGAAGAAGAATTATAAAAAAGTAGTTGTTGCTGTTGAGAAGAAGAAGAAGAAGATTATCGCGACTTCATCATTGAAGACGACATCATCGACGATTGTAAAGAAGAGAGGCCCGGGACGACCACCGAAAAGTGCGACAAAAATGACGACTTCGACTTCCGGCGCTCCAGTCGTCGTTCGCAAAGAGTTTGAGCTGATAACGACCGCGGAAAAGAAGAAGAAGAGCGGCATTGATGGTTCTCCTCCAATTCTCTCCTCTTCTTCCGCCTTCGCCTTCGCCGCCGCGAGGAATGCTACGATTGGAGGTGGACGAGGCCGAGGACAAGGCAGAGGCAGAGGCAGAGGTGGTGGCAGAGGCAACGCCGGTCGAGGTGGCGGAAGAGGACGAGGGCGACCACCGGCGTTACCGAAAGATGGCGTTTTGAAGAGACTGGTGCTCCAGTCGAAAGGCGTAGAGAAACAGAAGAAGAAGAAGAGAGGACCGGGGAGACCACCAAAGACACCAAAGACGACGACAAAAGTATTCGCCGCTGCGAAAAAGAAAACACCGGCAAAGGTAACGGTGAAAAAAGCAGCGGTGACTCGCAGAAAAGGAGATAACTTTCAAAAATTAACTGTATCCTCGTCTTCCGTAGTTGGCGTTATCAAACGCGGAGCGGATGGGAAGTTAGAAACCGTCATCGATGGGCGCATGCGCTTTTGTCCGCTAGATACGTGCGAGTTAAAATTGTCCACGTCTAAAGAATTGATAAAACATCTAGAAAATGCGCACGGCGTGCGAGCGAAGAGTTTGCAAGATTTCAAGAGAGAGTTAGAATTAAGCACCCAAAAACGGGGGCCAGGGAGGCCCCCGAAGAAAGAACCGTCGACAGCAACTTTAGCAGTTTTACCAAAGAAGAGTCCCGGACGACCGAGAAAGATCGCCGAGAGCACGGTGCCTCCCCAACAACAAAATCAACAACATCAATCCTTATCTGTTCCACAGTCACCTCTTCTGAAATCGAGTTCGATGGTGATCAACGAAAACGTATCGAGAGCGATGACGTTGACGATGGGTTTGCCGTACGCGGAAAAGAACGTACCGAAAGAAGGCGCGTTTAAATCGGTTCGCCGAACGCCGCCGCCACCGAGTCTCGGTGAAGTCATCGAAACACCGTCGAAAAGAGGTCGAGGAAGACCGCCAAAGGCGAAGCGAAAATCGATACAAACGACCACCACGACGAATGCGATGCTACAAAAACCAACACCAGAAATTGGACTTCCTCCGTTACCGCCCGTTGCTACTACCGCTGCTGCTGCTGGTGCTGCTCACGCCACCACCGTCACCACCACCACCACCACCACCACTACAGCCACACAATCCAGATGGCGATTAGATTATCATCGCATTGTTGTCACTGGAGGTACTCGAGGCATAGGACGCGCATGTGCAGAGGAGTTTTTGGGTTTAGGCGCCAAAGTTTTCGTATGCGGGAGAACGCAAAAGAGCGTAAACGTGGCTGTTTCGGAAATGAGAAAAAAATTCGGCGCGAACAAAGTGTCTGGCATCGACGCAGACATCACAACGAAAGAAGGCCGTTCGAAAGTTTTACTCGCGTGCGATGAGTTCTTTGGCGCAAATTCGTTCGACGTTCTAGTAAACAACGCCGGTTGGAACAATCGACAGGCAATTACTGCGCAAACAGCTGAAGATTTTCAACAAATTATGGACATTAACTTTGCTGCACCGTACTTCATGTGCGTCGCCTCCGCGGAAAGGTTATACAGATCTTCTAAAAATCCATCCGTTATCAATGTCTCCTCCGTGGCAGGATTAGTATCCACCGGTTCTGGAGTCGCGTACGCGGCAAGTAAAGCGGCTTTGGTGCAACTTACAAAAGCGCTCGCGTGCGAATGGGCCCCTCAGGTGCGATCGAACTGCGTCGCCCCTTGGGTCACCAAGACAGAGATGTTGGCGAAAGCGGTGAAAGCAAACGCGAATTCGTTAAGAAAGGCAGAGAAGAGCACTCCGCTAGGACGTGCGGCAGAAGTGACCGACGTTGCAGCAGCGGTTGCATTTTTGGCCATGCCGTGTAGTCGATATATTAACGGGCAAACCATCGCTGTCGATGGCGGTTTACTGAGCGAGGCGCATCAAGGCGATTGCGCTCGAGTCGGACCTTTAGCTCGTTAATGATAAATTTCGTATAGATAATATCAAAGCCTACTATATTAATGCACTACTAATTCTACTACAGATATACATATACATTAAACTTTCTCTGCGGTTTCTTTCTCTGCTGGTGCTTCACCGCCGGGCGCTTCCGGAACTTCGTTTGGAGCGCTTGGCATCGCCCCCAACGGTTTCTCCTCCGGCGCCGCTGGTAACGGATCGTCCCTCAAATAACTCGGAATCTCCCCATTCCCGATTTCGTTTTCCAAATCTTCTTCTAAATCCAACTCTAACGCGTCTAACTCGTCCATCAGCCCGTCCTCGTCTATATCCTCCGGCGTCGTGTACGACTGTCCGAGAACCTCTTGTACCTCTTCGTTGTACTCTAACAAATCCGCCATTTGGTCGTTCAACGAGTCTATTTTATCGATATCAAATTCCTTCTGTTTGAACTGCGTCTTCAACTCCTTCGACGCCGCTTTCATCGCTCTGACTGTATCCACGGTTGCCTTTGCGTTTTCCGTCGCGAAAGCCACAGAATCGACGTTGTACTGTTGCGAATATAGCTGGTCGCGTTGGTGTTCGTACATTTTTTTTTGCTTCAAGATGATCAGCGCTCTTCTCTTCACCGCATCTTGCGAAGGACCGGGTCGGATTTTCTTAATCTGTTCCCTCTGTTTCGCCAATTGCTGATCGATTTGTTTGATCTTTTGGTCGATCGATGCTGCGCGCGCGTCCAACTGTTGAGTAAGTATAAAAGGGAGAGAACGATTTTTTTGTCAATTGGAAAAATTAAAAGAGAGATTGAGATTCGAGAAGAGAGAATTGAAACACGAGAAACGCCGCCGCGAAGAGAGAGAAAAGAGAGAAAAGAGCGCGTAAGTAATTTATCACCTTGCCCGTCGTTTCCTCCAGCGAAGGCGCTTCCACCGTCTTTTTCACTCCAAACAAGCGTTTCATTATTTATATTTATAAAAAATTGCACCACACAACAGCACGAGAGTTTTTTTTGTCGATGTTTGTACATCTTCCAAGATGTACAAACAGTTGATGTGCCCAGAAAAAAAAACAAGAAGGGGTGCCTTGGGACATTCACATCGTGGGAGAGGCTTGGAGAGCGCTTCTTCTTCTTCCTCCACCAGAAGTTGATTTTTTTTTTTGCCTTTTTTTCATGGGAATCTATCTCTTTTTCGTGGGCCTCTACACACGTGGGTTTCACAGGAGAGCCACGCACGCACCAGAAAACGAGGAGAGGAAAAAGAAGAACGAAAGAAACTCATTCTTCCTCACTTTATAATACGCAACAACATATTACAAAATCACAATGTCTATCGCGCAATTAGGATCTACGACTGCGGTAAGTATGCATATTCCAATGCGATTCTAGTTCGTTTCGATCGAATCATCGTTCGCGTTAAGGTGATTGGAGAGAGAGAAGCTGAAGCGCGCGATTGTTGCCGCGAAAAATTGCCTCATCTTTCCTTTCAACTGTACTGAGAAGAGAAAATCTATCTTGATTAGTAGCGGATCGTGAACGCGTTTCGTGGATTGGAGCGACTCAATGCCCGCGCTTCTTTAACGAGCGAGCGCGAATTTTTATCGTTTACATTCGCATTCATCCTCTGAGCGCGTTTGTTAGTCCTTCTCGATTTCGCGATGGATAGTTTTGCGCTCGAACTCGACCGCGACGCGATTAAATTCGCGAAGAGACTGTGTGTGAGTTTGAGAGAAGGAACACGTGTCCTTTTTTGGTCTCAGGAGACACGCTCCCCTCACCGCACTTAAGGAAAAAACGACCGACGGGATGGGTGGGAAAAATTATCCAAAAGAAAAAAATATATATCTTTTTTTAAATACGAACGTATCACTCACCGCACGTGCATCTCTTTCTTCTGAATCTATCAAACAGGTCAACACCCGCTCCCTCGCGGGTAAGAATTTCATCGGCTCCAAGGTGTCCTCCGTCACCAACGGCTCCAAGGTGCAAATGTCCAGATGGAAAGGCATGGATGAAGACATCTCCGATGACCAACAAGACATCGCCAGAGGAAGAGACATGGTTGACTCCAAGTTCCAAGGTGGCTACGGCATGGGCGGCACGCACAACGCCGTCATGTCCTCCACGGACTACATCTCCGCGGGCCAAAAGAACTTGGACAACTTTTCCACCGATGGTAACAACTACTACATCTCCCCGTCCTTTTTGGACAAGACCGCCGTGCACGTCGCGAAGAACTTCATGAACTTGCCGAAGATCAAGGTTCCGTTGATTTTGGGTGTCTGGGGTGGTAAGGGTCAAGGTAAGACTTTCCAGTCGAACTTGATCTTTCAAAAGTTGGGCATTTCGCCGATTGTTATGTCTGCTGGTGAATTGGAATCCGGTAACGCCGGTGAGCCGGCCAAGTTGGTTCGTCAACGTTATCGTGAGGCGTCCGACATCGTCAAGAAGGGTAAGTTGTCCACCTTGTTCATTAACGATCTTGACGCTGGAGCCGGTAGAATGGGTGGTACCACGCAATACACCGTCAACAACCAAATGGTGAACGCCACGTTGATGAACATCGCGGATAACCCCACGAACGTTCAGTTGCCGGGCCAATACGAAGTTGTCGAGATCCCGAGAGTCCCGATTATCGCCACCGGTAACGATTTCTCCACTTTGTACGCTCCGTTGGTTCGTGATGGTCGTATGGAAAAGTTCTACTGGGCCCCGACCTTTGAAGATCGTGTTGGTATTGCCAACGGTATCTTCATGGCTGACGGTGTCAGCGAGGATGACGTTCGATGCTTGGTTGAAGCCTTCGACGGCCAATCCATCGATTTCTTTGGCGCCTTGAGAGCTCGTGTGTACGACGACAAGGTCAGAGAGTTCATCCAAGAAATGGGCCTCGAAAACATCGGCAAGAAGTTGGTTAACGTGAGAAAGGGCGAAGAAGTCACTTTCGAACCCCCGGCTATGTCCTTGGAAATCTTGCTCGAATACGGCAAGTCTTTGGAGAACGAGCAAGAAAACGTCAAGAGAGTCCAATTGGCGGATGCCTACTTGGACGGCGCTGTCTTGGCTGGCTCCGACGAAACTTCCAACACCGCGATGTCCTTGAACTAAGAAATACATCAAAGAGGGTATTATTGCGCGTGTAGAGAAGATTAAGTGTAAGAGAAAGTAAAAGAGGAAAAGGGGTGCGTTCTCTCTCTGAAGGAGAAGAGAGAAAAAAACGGAGTGAGCGAGAAGAAGGAGGTGTGTATTGGTACGTTCCATCGTTCTCGTGGAAGGTGGATATTGCTGTAGAACTAAAATCATATATACTTATTTTGAAATTTAAAATGAAGACAAAATAATAACGGTATCTGTCAGTATACTCGTGCGCTAATCTAATCTCTTCTCTCGCCGACGGCGTCTTCTCGCTGAAAATGCCGAACGGACTTGTTTATAGTAGTTTCAGAGCCAACTCCCAACTTTTCGTCAGAACACACACGCAACTTAAAATAAAAATGTTTCAAACGCTGCGCTCATCAATATCCTCAAATTCGTCGTTGAAACCTTCAACAACGAGGGCGAAGTTCAACACCAAACGAAGTCTCTTCGTGTCGTCGTCGTTGTCGTCGTCGTCGTCGTCGTCGTCGTCGTCGTCCTCTGCGGACGATGGGAGAGTCGATGAGATTTCGTTATCTGCGTCATCTTCGTCATCGAATCAGTGTTGTCGTTCTTCGCGACGCGCGATGCTCTCCTTGAGCGCCGCCTCGGTTCCGTTGTTCGTCTCCTCGGCACTCGTCAAAGGAACACAGAACTATCCTTTTGTATCTCCGTTCATGGACGTCGCGTTCGCTGGGGAAGAAAACACGGACAGCTCGGGACAAGTCATACAAAACCCGCTCGACTTGGGAGACGGTTTCAAACGTTTCTACGGCGAAGCTACGTCGTCCTCTTCCTACGGCGGATACGGCGGGTCTGATAACAACTTCGATAAGTTCAAGTATTATTTTGAAATCCCGTCGACTTACGAGAAAGATGTGGTGAACAAAACGGAGAAATCGACGAACGGAACCGATGCGAGATGGGTGAACCCGAAGGATAAAAAAGCGGAGAAGGCGTATTGCATAACGTTGCCAGGATACACAAAGCTGAAAGAGGATCGAATGGGGACGTTTCAGGATTTAGCGCTGAGCGATTACACATTGCAGGATGCAATTTACGTCGTGGATGGAGAACCAACGATCAACGATCGATACGTTGGAAAAACAGAGCCAGACGAGGAAGGGAAGGGGGGCAGTCCCGGGCAGTTATACGCGGATTACGATTTAGTCGGCGCGGAGTCATTCGGACACATTTTTGCCACGATTACCGTGTACGGAGGGAGATTGTATTCGCTATTTGTATGGGTACCACCAGGAGGGAACGTCGAAAATGGAAAGAGAATGCGAGATAGCTACCGAACTATTGAGAATGTGAACCAAGAGCAGATGAAAGCGGATATGGAATTTTATCGTCGCTCGTAATAATAAAGTAGCAAGGAAAGAAAGAGAGTCCAATGTTGTAAATTTTATGTTCGTACTATAATAGTGATAACACAAAAGTTCACGTGTGTAGGTGTATTGGTTATTTTATTGTTGATATTAAAAAGTTGTCGCGATATGTACAAGCCATTTTACGCATACATCATATGTCTTTAAATTCGACAGACCGTCTGATGATCACGAGGCAAATCGTTTTACATCAAACCGATGATCTTAAACCACGGAAATCCGACGCCCAAGAAGATGGCAATATACATGATGGACATGCCAAAGCCGATCTTCCACCAGGTACCCAACGGAACGTATCCGGCGCCGAAAAACGGCGGTGCGGAACCGATGCCATAGTGCGTGGTGCAACCCATGATGTTGGAGAAGATGCCCAAGATGATGGCAGAAACCAACGGCGGCGCGCCGCAGGCAATCAAGACGGACAAAAACGCCGTGTACATGGCACCAATGTGCGCCGCACCAGATGCGAACATGTAGTGCGAGTAAAAGTACAACAAGACGACGACCAAGAACGCCGGTTGCCAGGCCAAGCCCATGCTACTGACGATTTTAACGACAGAATCGGCAAACCACGGAATCAAGCCGTATTTTTGCAAGTACGCGGCCATAGCGATCAACGCGGCAAACCAAGTCAAAGTGTCCCAAGCTGGACCTTCAGCCAAGCACTCTTTCCAGGAGATGACCCCAGAAACGAGCAAAATGGTCAAGCCGTTCAACGCAGCGGCAACCGAGCCGACGCCGACCGAGGCTCCGAAGACCCAGAGTAAAACGGTTAAACCGAGCGCAAAGGACATGATTTTTTCGTCACCAGACATCGGGCCGAGTTTTGCGAGCTCTTCTTTAGCTTTCGCCGGCGCTTCCGGAGAATCTTTCACCTCCGGTGGGTACAAAACGTACAACACCAACGGCGCGAGGATCAAGCAAAGCAAACCTGGAACGGAAGCTGCCAAGGCCCATTGACCCCAGGTAATGGTAATACCAGTCACCGCAGCGGCCAAGTTGACAGACAACGGGTTTGCCGCCATCGCAGTGATGAACATACCCGAAGTAATCGTGGAAGTTTGAAAGACAGTCGTCATGACGTAACTTCCCATCTTCTTCTCCGTCTTATTCGCCGGATCGGAACCGCACGCCACACACAACGCTTTCGCGAGCGGCAAGAAAATACCTCCGGCTCTCGCCGCGAGCGATGGAATGGCCGGTGCCAAAAGCGCTTCGGAAAACACCAAGGAGTACGTCAAACCCAAAGTCGAGGAACCGAACAAAGAGACGATGTAATACGCGATGCGATTCCCCAAGCCGGTTTTAATAAACCCTCTCGCCAAGAAGAACGCAATCGCAATCAACCATGGAATTTCACTCGAGAAAGCGGAAAACGCCGCGGCGAACGGCAATAAACCCGTCGTCATGGAGACGCCAAGGCCAATCATAGCCACCGCACCCAACGGTAACGGTTGCGTGATGATCCCAACAATCGTCGCCACGAAGACGGCGAACAAGTGCCACGCCTGCGCCGTGACGCCAGCCGGCGCGGGGCAGATCCACAAAAGTAAACCGGCTAAAACCGAATACCCGAGGTTCTTCGCGTTCGCACCTTTACCGTTCACCAAAGCCGGGTTACCGCTCGAACTCGCCGCGGCGAACGTGACGATGTTGGCGTCGCTTTTACCCTTGGTGGAGTTGGTTCGCACGGTATTTTGCCCTCGTTTTTTGTTCAACGCGCTAGCGGCGTGATGCGCAAACAAAGCGAGCTGTTGAGACGTCAACTGGGACGAAGAAGCCGCGGTAGTCTCATTGTTCGCGTCGTTGAACGATTTTTGAACGAATCGATCGCCTCTTTTGGTAACCTGAGCCACTTTATTCATCGACGCTTTCGATCGCGAATTCATCAAATTCGCCGTCGATGGCTTCGAAGCCACGGTGGTGGCGTTGTTCATCAGCGCAGAACTCATTCTCCTTTTTCCCTTAAAACCGTTATATTATTACGCGTAATAGTATCGTGCGATATGTGAACTATTCTCTCGCGCGTTGTCGAATGCACTCGAAAATAGAAGAAGCGTTTTTGTTGTGTTAACTCTTCCACGGGGGGTGAGGGTGTGGGGGTAGTTGTAAGTAGGGTAATTCAAGTCGACTTTTTCTTCTCTTCCTTGGCGCAAGCAGAGTCAAAAATCCAGATTTGATTTTTTGAAAAAAAAGAGAGCTTTTGCTGGTGATGTGTTGATCAAAAAGAGTACCTACCACGTACGGACCTATCTCAGTGCACACCCGCTTACCCCAACAGAGACGGAAGTAGTTAACCCCCCCAACGAAAAAAAAAGAAAAAAGGAATCCTCGTCAGCCCGAGTGTGAGCTCGCACTTCGAATTGAAATTGGTTCACCGCACCTCACTCTTTCCAGACAGAGTGTGCTTCTCTCTTCTTCCTTTCCTTCTTCCCAGGAGAAACAAAAAGAGAGAGAGAGAGCGCGCGCGAGACGGGAGAGTCGCACTAATCGGGTTCGAAAAGAGAGAGAGAGAGTCTTGAAGGAGAGAAGGCGAGCGATGAAGACGACGGCATCGACGACGCAACAAAGAAAGAAATCGTCCTCTTCGGCGAAAGCGAGAAAGAGAGAGCTCTCTCAGCGCGCGACGCCGGATCAGATCGCGCGGGAGATGTTCGCGTCCGCTGGGATTTTGGAAAGGGAAAACGAGGAGAAAGTTATTCACGAGCAAATCGTGAACGATGCGGCTGAGTATTTTCACAAACACCAAAATTTTGCGAACAAGTGGTTGCACTTGCTGACGATGCCGGTGTTGATTTTTACCGCTCAGTGCTATTTACAACGGTACGAAATACCCGTGCCGGTAAGAATGGTCGAGATGGCGTACGATTTCGCGAAGAAGTACGGCATCAACCAACTGTTGTATATCTTTGCGAAACCGACGATGTCCCACGCGGCCTGCGCGTTCTTTTACATTTGTTACGCATCGACGAGAGATTTTTTTGCCGCCACGCTATGGCTTGTGTGCTGGGGTATACCAAGCACGTTGATGAGCATCGCGTGCATGTATTCTTGGGCACCAATTATGCCTCAAGTCATTAAGTACGGATGGTTCGGAGGTTGGTTTTTGCAAGTTGTGGTTGGGCACGGCGTGATTGAAAAGCGAAGACCAACTTTAGCCAGAGGCGGGTTGAGACATTTCATACCCGTGTTCATAAACACTAGTTTATACGCGCCATTCTACGTGTGGCTTGAAATATTATTTGGCGTTTTGTTGTATTGGCCGGAGTTAGCGGATGCAATCGACGATCGCGTGGACGAGATGAACGCTCAAGAGGAAAAAGAGTTGAGATTGAGGAGGAAGAAGAAAGCGTAAAGATGCTACTATGATCAATTACTGTTTTTGTTTTCTCTTGCGTGGCTTTTTGCCATCGCGGTCACGTAGAGCTGTATAGACATTTGTATACGTAGTAGAAGCGTTATCATGTATTCAGTACTTTTTGTCATGCTTTTATGTATTTTACACTAGATAATTATTTACAATCGCGGCCCCTCTTCTAGTACGTAAGCCCCACGTGATCGTCGTCCTCCACGTCGCCCATTTCCAACTCCATGTGTGAGTATTGTCTCGTCGTATGTTTCCCTCTTTTACGGCTCAAAACTTCTAACAAAATCGGTATCAAAATATATGCAAATACTACGTACACGATGAGAAAATTCAAGTTCCAAATCTCTTCAATAGCTTCTTCGCCAAAGGTCATTTCCGGGTCGTGTTCGTTCAACCCGGTTCGCACGGCGAATATGGAGAACAATACCGACGCCATTGCGACGGATCGGTGCATCCACATCCAAGCAGTTCTCTTCGGATTCGCTTTCGTCGTCACCCCTTCTCCTAGCTCTAAAAATTTTGGCGGTCTAAAGTACCCGATGATGGGTTGAACGAACCAACAAAACACGGTGATGGACCCGGCAATTCCGTGTCTGGTTTGCATCGGTTTTGCTAGTCTTCCTCGGGTTTCTACTCGATAACGATTTGCTAATATTAATGCGATGAGCACAAATACACCCATTATCGTCACCGTGTATTTATGCACACGAAACCAGTGTTTTCCAAATATGCTCTCCTTGAATCGACCAGCGTATAATAAAAGTGGCGGAAACACGATCCAGGAAAACAACATGATCCCACCGTGTGCAACGATAACTTTCAACGCGTCACTTTTTCCTTCCGATCCGTGGACGGCCTGATCGTCACTCAAACCGTCGAAATAATTCATTGGCGGTGGGGTTGGCGTACCCGATGGCCCAGCTGGCGGTTGGTCATTTTCTACCGCCTCTTTGATCGACTCGTCGTACGTCAACGTCACCGAATTATATTTAAATGCACCCGCAGACCCGTGAGCACCGGTCACTTTCAAAGTAATCGGCCCAACGTCCGAATTGGGTGCAGTCCATATGTAATGGTGCACGTTCGACTCAAAACCGGCGTCGTACCGTTTTCCGTCACACTTCGTGCCGCGAGCGTAGTTTGTATTTCCGTCCATATTTCTGCCTTGCTCCAAAAAGCTTCCGTGCGATACCGTGACCAACTCTTTGTACGTTTTCTGATCCGTATGTCGCACAGTCAGCGTCATTCTGCATGATTTACAATACTTGTTCCCTCCAACCGACCAACTCTCCGGTATCACTCTTTCCGGGTTGTTTTCCCCAATCGCTTCCGCGTTCGACCCTTCCGGGTTCGTCCACTGGACCAGGAACGTTATCGACGCATCCTCGCTTGGCGCGCCGTGCGCGTGTCGTCGCGTCGTCGGATGTGGCGCGTCACAGTTCGACGATGATATCAAATACGGGTGCGCTTGAACCATTACTATTGCGCCGCGTTCGAACATCGTCGTCGTCCTCGTCGTCGTCTTCAGAACAAGAAGAAGAAGAAGAAGAAAAAAAGGAGGACGACTGGTGAGCGCATCCAAAAAGCGACGTCGTCGTCCTCGTCGTCGTCCTCGGGAGAAGAAGAGTTCCATTTTTGTCTCTGTTGAAAGAACACAAATATCAATGAATACACAAATCCAAAGACGAGAGATGCGCACGAGATCTGATGGTCCGCGCTCTTCTCTTTGCGCGCGTTCGCGCGTTTGTTTGTTCGCGTCGCTTTTATAACGCGCGCGATGAACGCGTGTGATTAGAGTTTTTCAAGTGCGTACGTAAAAAGGGGAAAAGAAGATAAAAAAAAGCGAGAAGGGAGAAGAATATTCTTCCGCTTTTTGGGGAAGAGCAAAGTCATCTGATCATCGCGCACTTTTTTTTTCACTTTTTTATTTTGAAAAAGCGCAAAACTCCCTTTTTTTCGTTTTCGTGTGTTTGGGTTTGTCCTGTCTGTGGGAGTATTTTGACCCACAGGGATGATGTTGCGGTCGTCGTCGTCCTGGTCGTCGTCCTGGTCGTCGTCGTCCTGGTCGAAAAAGCGACTCTCGACGACGACGAAAAGAAACCTCGTCTTCTCCTCCGCGCGGGGGATTTATTTTCGGCGGCGGGGATCCACCGTCGGCGGGAGCACCGCGCGCAGGCAGAGCTTTTTTTGGAGGCGCGATGAAAGTCGTTACGACCACCAGGTGGACGACGACGACGACGACGACGTCGACGTCGTCATCGATGCGCATAAAAGCACCGCGAAGGGGAGAAACCAAACGATGATTACGAGACGAGAAGGCGTGGTGAAAACGGGCGCACTCGTGGCGTCGACGGCGGCGGCGGCGGCGGCGTTTGTGCTCTTGGAAACTAAGAACAACAGCGAAAGCGCGTTCGCGAAGGAAAACGACGACGAAGAAAAAAAAATGAAAGAAAACTACGACGCGTATTCGCAAACGTACGACGATCTCGACGGGAACAAAATAGTCGTCGAAACGTTGGGAATCGATCAATTGCGGACGAAAATGTTCGAGCGGGTGGAAGGAGACGTTTTAGAGTTAGCCGTTGGTACTGGATTGAACTTGCCGTATTATAAACGAGTGAAGAGTTTAACCGCCATCGATTTATCTTCGGGAATGTTGGAGAAAGCCGAGGAAAAGTTTAGAGGTTTAGATAGAAATATAATAGATAGTAGTGATAGTGCCAATACAAACGTGAAGTTTGAAGTCGCAAACGTGGAGTCTTTGCCTTACGAAGACGAGACATTTGATTACGTCGTGGACACGTTTTCCATGTGCGTGTTTGAAAAGCCAGACGTAGCTTTGCGAGAAGCCAAAAGAGTTTTGAAGAAAGGCGGTAAACTGCTCTTATTTGAACACTCGAGAGCAAAAGAGAACGCGTTACTATCGGCGTATCAATCTGCGACGAGTGGAATGGTGAAAAAAATGGCAAAAGGTTGCGATTGGTCGCAAGACGTGGAAAGGTTGATCAGAGAGGCTGGATTTACAAAAGTCACGTGGGGACCATTCGAAGAGGCTGGAGGATTACTAGAAGCGTTAGAAGTGCAGAAGTAATGACTATAAGAGTTGCTCTATCTATTATACGTTGTTGCTATGCGCGCGATGTGCATGACATTTTCTATTCCTAAACCTACTTCTACTGCTACACTTTGTCTTCACTGATGTTGCTTCTCTTGTTGTTTTTTGATAAACTCAGCGATGGCTGAGTGTTCGCTCGTATCGACTAAATCAAACGGTACGCCGAATCCTTTCGACGGTAATACTTTTCCTTGCGTCTCCACAACTCTCACTTCAAAGGCGATTTCGTTACCATCGTCGTTTGAAAGTTCTTCGTAGGAAAACAACAAAGGCAACGTCGCCCCGCCAAACGGATTGAAATCAACTATATATCGAACCTTCTCGTTATCGTTGGAAAGAACCACATCCATGCAATACCCGTCTTTATTCGAATATGGTTTCCTTTTTTCCATCGACAATAAGCTTCCATCACCGCAAATATTCCTGTGCCACGCGGAGGGCCGTATCTCTTCCTTCCAAAAACGTTCAATAGTAATTCCGATTTTACTCTTCTCGCTCACTAAAAACGGATAAAACGACGTCACGTCTCTCTGCGAAATGCCCGTGATGGTCCCATTCACCACGAACACTCGAAACTCTCGCGATGGCTCCAACGTCAAGGAGTGCTTCCGTAAAGTTAGGCTATGAAAGTGTTTCTTTTGTTCTTCGTCTTCCTCCTCCTCGTCTTCGCGACAGCACGCGTACGCGCTTCCGTCTAAATCGTGCGCCACCCGGTCGCTTGATTGCAATAATAACATCACCTCGTCCGCGTTCAAACACTTCGTGCTGAACTGTGTCAACCAAATCGCGTCGGTTGGTGCCGACCACGTGAGTTTCGGATGTGCGCTTCCTCCCAACTGTTTTATGGCTTCCTTGACGGCTGTCAACAAACTCTCACTCGGCGCGAGGCCAGTCTCACTTCTCTCTTCCTCCTCCTCCTCCTCCGCATCATCCATCATCAACTCGTCGTCTTCGTCGAACGCGCTGTCCGCCGCTAATCGATCGTACGCGTCTAATTTCGTCCTCGTCGGCATCGCCTCTTTGTTCTTCTCGTTCACTCGCACTTCGTCTTTCAACAAGAATTTCACGTCCGATTCCGAAAGCGGAGAGATGGTTTTACTCTCAAACGTCCAGTTTTTAAAGTGCTCGTGCCATCGGTCGTAGCGACAGGCGGAGACTATTTTGCGGCTTGTTTGCGGTACTTCATGGCTCTCCTTCCTCGTTTCCGAAGTCATACGTGCTTTGTGTTGTTGTTGTTATTATTTATTATTATTTTTATGTGTGTGTACTCTTTGCGCGTGAAGAAACTGGAGAGTTTTTTGTGTTCTTCACAACAAGATATTCGATGTCGCGACAACGACGAGGAAGAGCCTCCTCCTCCTCCTCTTCCTCAACCCTCGCAAACGTCGCAAACATCTTTTCGAGTGTTATGCGTTTCGAGCGGATCGAATCGAGCGCGAAAGCACTCTCGGTGCGCGTAAAGCAGCAGTTTCTTCTTCGCGTGGTCGGCGGTAAAAAGAATCTCAAACGCTTCTCGCGAGAGATTATCGGGAGAGAGATCAAGCGACGGAAATGGATCGAGAATTTTTTACTCGGCACGAAATTGAAGAGGAAATACTTGACCGAGGACGAGGTGTTGACGCTTTTGATGTTCGGCTTTTTGGTGGCCGCGATTGCGCTCGTTCTTTTCGTGCGGTGGGTGTTTCGGATGATTTTGGGACAAAATCGAAACGTCGGCAACGGTGAAGAAGAAGAAGAAGAAAAACAAGAAACCATAAAGAGAGATTATTCGCGCTCGGTGACGATGCACGAGGATAGCTTTACGGTGGATGATTTCACGCCCGAAAAGAAAAAGAAGAAACAAAAGAGCGGCGCTGCTAATACTTCGACGAGTGAAGGAGAGAAATCTCCTCTAGTGAAGCGCGTGAGCATCGACGAGACGGTCGCGAGTGCCGCCGAAGAGGAGAAGACGAAGAAAAAATCGACTACTACTACCAATACTACTACGACGACGACGACGAAGACGACAACTGTGGCGAAAGAACAACCCATGGCTTTCGAATCGCTCATCACGACCGAAGAAAGAGCGAAAATTGCCGAATTGCGTCAGTTGGTCAACAAAGAGAAGGACGAGTTATTATGCACGGACGCTTTGAAAATGTACTGTTCGGACGCACAGTTGGCGCGAAACTTGCGCGCGAGGAAATGGGACGTTCTGAAGGCGTTTGAAATGTTAAAGAAGACGTTGTTATGGAGGAAAGAATACAAACCAGAATCGATTACTTTTGAAGATATCGAAGAGGAGTTAAGGACTGGGAAACAGTATCGTTCCGGGAGAGATCGATTCGGCAGACGCATCATCGTCATGCGACCGTCGCGAGAAAACACTAGAGAACACGACGGCAACATTCGTTTACTCGTGTACACGTTCGAGAATGCGCTGTGGCGAACGAATGGTGAACGCATCGTTCGCGGTTCTTCAAACATACCTGCGTTGGCGCAAGAGCAGATTTGCGTATTGATAAACTTTACGAAGTGGTCGTTGAAACTCTCTCCGCCGTGGCGAACGAGCATGGAAACGTTACACATCATGCAAGAGCACTACCCGGAACGATTAGGTTTAGCCGTGTGTTACGACCCACCCTCCGTCTTCTCCGTCTTTTGGAAGCTCATCTCTCCATTCATCGACGTGAAAACCAAATCGAAAATCCGGTTCGTTCAACCTCGAGGCGACAAACAAAAAGCGGCGAAAAAAATGAACGAAATGTTTCATCCAAACACGATCGATTCTGACATGGGAGGACGCGTCGACGCGACGTGGGATCTCGACGAGTACAAAGTCTTCTTAAAGAGATACGACGAGGTGAAAAAGAACGTTTTCGAGACGTTGAAAAAAAAGAGCGTCGAGTAAAAAAAAGTAGTTCGTTTGCTTGCTTGGTATATTTTTTCTTCTCGTTGTTTGTTGTGATGTGAAAATGTACAAATGTTTGTGCTTCATTCTCTGTAACGAGATCTCTCTCTCTCTCTGCCATCTGCCCTTTCCTTCCGCGAGATGTTGGATAACGACAACGAAAAAAGCGTCTTTGCACCACGAAAAAAAAAAGAAAAAAAAATAGACGACTCTTCAATTTATATTCCGTTTCCCTACTGCGCGCGCACACACGCGCACGATTACACCGAGGAAACACACGCAGACACGAGAGAAAAAAGAAAGAGAGATTTTGTGTGCAGAGTTTCGGGCGCAAAAAAGAGGTGAGAGCAGAGACAGAGAAAACCACCACAACAGTTCGGTGGCTTTTTAGAAAAAAATGCGCGCGTCTTCGTTACCGCGAGGTCAACCTCAAAAGCGCCTCTTCACGCCGCCTTCTCGGGGAAGAAGAAGAAGAAGCGCGAGAAAGGAGCGCGGCGGTATTTCAAATCAATCGAACGAAAACACGAAAGCTTCTTCGTCGTCTTCTTCGTCTTCTTCTTCCTCTTCATCCTCTGAAATCAGCAACAGAAGAAAGAACAACGGCGCGTCTTCGTCGACGTCGTCGTTGAACGCGCTGGCGAACGACGCGCCGGTAAATGCAAATGCTGAGCTGGCAGAAGAGGGACAACGAGAAGAAACAATTGGTACAACTACCACCGCCACCGCGGCGGCGAAGAAAACAAACGACGAACTCGAGCGACGACGGAAGCAAAAACTATTGCGGCGATATTCAAATGTAAACAGAATGGGAGCTTTGAACGACGCGGGGGAGAATCCGTCCCGAATCGTGACTTTGTTTGATGGCAACGCGCGCTTGAGAGTATGTTCAGACGGGCGCGTCTCCTTGTTCTACGCGCACTTCGAGGACGAGGAAGAAACCAAATGGGAGTTGACGAGTAGGAGTTCGGTGACGATCCCTCCCGGTGCGGAGAGCGTTGGAAAGATTGCACAGACGAATGGCGTGGTAACAATCGAGTTTCTGGAAAAAGCTAAGACCGAAAAATCTGATGGCGTTAGGAGTAGTGCGAAGAAAGTGTTGTCTGCGTTGACCATAAAACCGTTATCGGCGAAAGAGCGTTTGAGCGCAGACGAGAGACAGTGGACGGAAAATTTAACCTCTGGATTCATTCTCGATTACGTCGTACAAACGAGCGAGGAGAACGAGTACTCCGTGGAAATGGCAGAGATCGTCACTGATGTAGAATCGAGCGGGAAATGGTTCGGAGGTGGGCATTTCGTTCGTCAAGAGTGGCCTCTCAACGGCGCCTGTCAAGAAGTAGGCCCGCACTATCCGTTTGATTTCGGACCGCACGGAATCAACACTTTAGTTTCCAATCATTGGGTCACATCCACTGGTTTTGCTATCGTTGCTGACCCAGAAACGTCGTTTTTTCACGTCGGATTAAACGCACCGAAAGAAAATACGTTCTTTGAAGCGTTGACGCCAAACGGATCGAGACGAAAATTTCACACCGGCGTGGCGAATATTCTGCGACCGACTGCGTTGCCGTTGACTTCGCAAAGCAGACAAGGTGATGGAAAGTTACGGTTACAATCTCGATCCGGGTATTGCGACTCTAAATATGGAGCGTTTTCGCAAGAGCATCCTCTCGTTGGTTGGAAAAGCGAGAAGACGCATGTGCAGCTTCCGGAAAATATCGACCCGATGGGCAACTTGTCCTTACCGACTGCAGAGAAGGAAACAACCACCACGAAAACGAAGAACAACACCACCAGAAAAAACATGAAAACGCAAACTTGTTCTATGCGCGTCGCCATGCTGGCAAAGCGTAACGTTCGCGAAGCTACCGAAAACGTGCTAGAATCCATGCCGAAACCCACGCAGCCGGTCGATACTACGCTCGTTCGAGGACCAAAGTGGTCAACCTGGTCGAGGTACAAAACCGCCGTGGACCAAGAGAAAGTTTTAAAATTCGCGAGCGAAATTTTAGAGTTGAACTACGAACGATCAATCATGGAAATCGACGACAGATGGTCGTCTGCGTACGGCGAGTTAGAGTTTGACTCGGAGAAGTTTCCAGACGCGAAGGCTATGGTGGATGATTTGCATTTGAAAGGTTTTAAAGTAACGCTTTGGGTGACACCGTTTGTCACCGAAGGCACGCGGGCGTATAAAGAAGGCGTAAAGAACGACTATTTCGTAAGGTCAAAAGTTTTGACTCCCGGGCATTCAAAACCTGGATTCTTTTCATGGTGGCAACCGACACCAGTAGTTGCAATCGATTTAACTAATACAGACGCTCGGGAATGGTTCTTAAACGGTTTGAAGAGTTTACAAACGCGATACGGCATCGACGGTTTTAAATTCGACGCCGGGGAGCCGTGTTTCTTACCGAAAGAGTTTGAAACGAAAGTTCCAATGAAACATCCGTCCGAATACACAAAGTTGTGGTCGACTGAAATCGCAAAAACGTTCAAGCTGTGCGAAGTGCGAAGCGGACATCATTCCACGGATTCTGGAGTGTGGACGCGAATTGGAGATACGTTTAGTTCGTGGACCACCTCAAACGGCTTGCGAAGTTTAATCCCGCACTTGTTGACGTCCTCCATCGTCGGGTATCCTTTGTGTTTACCGGACATGATTGGTGGAAACGCGTACGCTGGAGGTCCTTCGAAAGAATTATTCGTGCGATGGGCTCAAGCTAATTGTTTCATGCCCGCCATGCAATTCTCAATATCTCCGTGGGAGTTTGGCAAAGACGTCTCGGAAGCAACGAATATAGTTTTGAAGACTCGATCGAAACTAATTGACTTGATCGAGGAATTATCCATCAAAAGTTCAAAAACTTTGCAGCCAATTTGCAAACCGATGTGGTGGCTCGCTCCTGAAGATTCAAACACGTTCGATATAAACGACCAGTTTTGTCTTGGCGACGATATCGTCGTTGCACCCGTCGTGTACGATAAACAGAGACGAAGAGAAGTATACTTGCCGAAAGGCGAGTGGAAAGAGTTTGACGGCGAGAAAGTTTTCTCGGGCGAACAATGGATCGAAGGCGGTTACGAGGCTGGAATTTACGACATTCCGGCGTTCGTGAGAGTCATTTGAATGAGCGCCACTTTATATAACCATAATCATTTATACGCTTAGAATCGCGCACACGAGAGTGAGATTTAAGATAACGAGAAGAGGAGAGAGAACTCAAAGAATGTATTAGTAGTTGAAATGTTTTATTAATAATCAGAGCGCTGCAACTTTCAAATTGTATTTAGTAGTAGTATATAATGGTAGCACGTGCGATTATATCACCAAAGCGGTTGCGATTGTTGCTGCTGTTGTTGCATGTCGGTGCCGCACTCGCCTTGTTGAAACTGCGTCTGCGATGGCTCGTACGAACCAGTAGCTTGCTGCTCGTCAGCGTACCCCCCTGCAAACGCCGCCATACCCGCGTTTCCGTTTTCAAACCCAACATTCTCGTTACCAAAACCTTCCGTCGTGATCTCTTCTTGCATCATCTGCATGTTGCCTCCGTCTTCGGTTGGAATCGACACGGCGTCAAACTCGCACGGAAATCTCGTCACTCTCGGCTTCTCCGCTAAAATATTTCTCACAATCTTATCCAACTGCGGCACCGAAGGTGGGTTCTCCCGCAACTCTTCGTCGTTATATTCGTTGTTCACGTAATATCCGACTCTCACGAATTCGTTTTGCTGATACGAGCACGTCAACAACAAAGCCGTCACACCTATGATGTCTCCGCTTGGAATCTTCGAAGCATCCGGTGGATTCGCTTGGAAAACAAACTTATACGCGCCTCTCGAAACTGGCCCGACTAAAACTGTGTCTAAGATTTGGTCGTGTTGGTCGCTCTCCGCAGAACCAACGTACGTGAGTTTCCACTCCAAGTCGTGCTGAAGGTTCGTCAGGCACTCGTATTGGATTTCAAACTGTAACGGGTTTTGAAAATATTGCGGATTGTCCTGTTGTTGTTGATTTTAGTATTAAAGGTATTAAAAAAAGAAGGATGAAGTTGTCAGCGCCGCGCGTGATGCGGATAAGGAGAGCTGAAAAAAGCCGCGTTTATTTTCGTCTCCTCGTCGTATTTGTTGTTGTTGTTGTTGTTGTTGTTGTTGTTGTTGTTGTCGTCTTCGCGCGCGCGCTTTAAAACAACTCTCTCTTCGAGCACCCACCCCTCCCTGACGACGACACTCGATTTTCAAAAAACAAGAAAATGTGGAGAGAGCGAGAGATAAAAAAGAGAAGACTCAAAATCTGAAACAGACGCACCAACACTTGGACTTGCGTGATGTTAATCGCGCTCATCGATATATCTCTGTTTTTGTTTCTCTTCTATGCGTGTTTTCTATCTGGGTAAAGACTCTCTCTGTCACTCTGTCTCTTTATCTTTTGTCTCCGTCTCTCCTTGCTTTTGCTTTGGATTTTTTTTTTCCTCTCCCCGCTCTGGTCTCGTCGTAGTAGTTGCCTCTTTGCGATTTGCGTGTGCGTGTGCGTTTTGAATCGTTTAACCTAAACGTTCCTTCTGTTCTTCTTCTTCTGTCGCGTTTCTCTTCTTCTGTATCAACTCCTCGACGAATGAAACGATTCGATGCGGATGTTCGTATACTTCCACCTCCCCGATGTACTCGTTTGTGTTTAAGTTGTGTAACCGCGCGCGCGCGTGGAAAGAAGTGAAGAAGTGTATCGTTTGAAAATTATTCAAACGCGAAGATCGTCAACGGGCCTCGCTCGAAGGGTATTGCATACGCAGAGACCCCTCTCCTTGCACGTTTAAAAGTAAAATTTTTCGTTTTTTTTCGCGAGAGCGATATACGAGTGTGTCTCCATACGCGCGAGAGAGAGGAGGCGGTAAAAAAAAAAGTGAAAAAAAGGTAGTTTTTCAAAAGTGTGCACCATGGTGCAAAAGCAGTTCAAGAAAAAAAACAAAAAAAAAATGACAGCGACCACTGACAGAGGAGGAAACACCGCTCGCGAGAGCCTCGGGGAAACGGTTCGAGAGTTATTTTCTTTCTATTTTCCTTTTTCGAGAGATTTCGTCCTCGTTCGTGGCTTCGTGCTCTCGGTTTCCCTAGAGTTGTCTGCACCGCTCGTTTCTTTTTTATACGCATTAGTTCTATTTACTCACTCAAAAAGAAGCATCAGACGCACGCACTCAAACACAAAGAAGAGAGAAAAAGAGCGTGAACGAACGCGGGGATTTAGAGCGTGAGATGATGGCGTCTGGTTGTTTGTGTTCTCGCGCGGAGAGAATGAACTGCGCGGCTTCGTCGTCGTCGTCGGCTTCTAGAAATGGAACGACGTCGAAGAACAAGATAACACGAGGGAAAATGATGAGACGAAAAGAAGCGACGACGACGACGACGACGACGTGCAACGCTTGGAACAACGACGATCACGAATTGTACTCCTCCACGGATAACAGCGACAACAGCAATAACAAGAGAGGCGAGCAAAATACGGGCAGCTTAGACGAAGGCGACATGTTTGAAGGCGAGACGTATTTACGAGCGAGCGAATCGTTGCAAGAGAAGACGAAACGATACGAGGAAGAGAATGGGCAATCGACGCACGTGTTGCCTTCGCTGCTTTTCCCAATCGCTGAGCCGCTCATTCCAGGACAACGGAAAGTTTTGCACTTGTACGAGCCGAGGTTTGTGAGTTTGTTGAACGATAGCGTGGAGACGCACGGAGGTTTGTTGGCGTTCGTGCACTACTCGCAAATTCCGCCGAGTCGCGGAAAGACGACGAGTGGGAGGAGAGTTTTGGATGAAAACAAAAACGACCAAAAAAACAGTGGCGGAGTAACTAGTAGTGATAACAGCGCGATGACAAGAACAACAGAACGAGAAGAAGAAAAATTAAATCAAAGGCCTTTGCGGAACGAACGAGACGAAAAGTTGGAGGTGTTTGGAGAAGTTTCCGGCGATTCGGATTCGGACGATTCCGACTACGAGGAAGAGTTTGAAAAGTTCAGTGAGTTTGCGAGACAAGTCAACAGTCGTTACGGTGACGAAACTGGCTTTGGTTCCAACGAAAATGATGGTTATTACTATGACGACGATGAAGACGACGATGACGAAGAGACGCAAGCGGTGCAATTGAACGCATCGTGTACGTTGGGAAGAATCATTCACTACGAACCGATTAAAATCCTATCTAGCGATGATTTCGATGATGGTATTTCTTTCGATATCGTCGATGAAAACGGCGACTCTTCGAGCACGTTTGGTGAAACTTACCGAGTGTTAGTTGTCGGCGAATCGCGAATGATGGTTGAGGATGTAAACGAAACGCCCGCAGGCTATGTTGCGGGCACGTTTTCGTTGGTTAACTCTCCAGACTCAAAGTTTGCTGCTCAACCGACGGAAGAAGAACGCAAAGAAATTGAGAAATTGGCTGACGACGTCGAACTCCTCATGAATTACGTCACTGAGTTCAGCGATAAGCTGTTGGAAGTTTCGAACGTGACGAAAGAAACGCTCTTTGACGAAGTCGTTCGTAAAGCAGAATCCGCCAAAGATTATCCGACAGAAATTCACCGCAAGTTTGCCATCGAAGAAGCGAAAATGGTCCGATGGGCAAAATCAGTCGGCAAGGTTGATTCGTTGCACGAGAGCATGAAATGGGTAGAAGAAGACGGCGTCTTTTTCGATGCTAAAATCGAGTTGGAGAACGTGGCGCGAGTGAGACGGGACCAAGATAAGGCGGGTTTGTCCTTGGACGATGCCATTTTATCTCGTTTACGACGTTCAGCTGCACTGACGATGACCCAAAACGACAACGAAGACGAGGAAGAGAAAATACGTTCAGCTACGGATTCAAAAACGAAATCTCGAGCTTCGGCGATGGTTCGCGCCGAGCGTCTCTCATTCGCCGCGTTTCAAGAAGTTCCCTTTGCCTCTGAGGCTGAAAATGACAAACTCATCGCAAGAAGAGCCGCGGCTATGTCAACGTCGCGAGGGTTAGTGGACCGCTTGCGTCTCGCTAAATCCGCGCTCGAAGAACAACTCGGAGGCTTGCGAGCCAAACTCGCGTTGGAAAAATCTTTGCGCGCTATGCTCGACGGCAACGGTTCGTCTTCTGTCGACGACGGCGAGGAAGATTCGGACGAGAACGAAACGAAAAATTGAGACTGCTGTACCATTAGTTAATACGTTCACCTTTACTACTTATTTATGCGCGTGGTCATACACGACGTGTTGTTATTGTTGTAATATATATATCAGAGTTGAATATTATGATAAAAATGAAAACAGTCAGCGTTCTCCTCAGTCTTGGAAGGCACCATGCATAAATAAAAAAATGAGCAGCGCGTCCCAAACGTCTCACGGTGATAAATATTGCGAGTGCGAACATGCAAACGCGTATTCTGGTCTCATACGAGACGTCTTTCGAATCTGCGCGTACGCTCCCATCGAATATATCGGCTTTCTGTTTGGTGTGTGTTCCATCGCGTTGTGGCTCATCTGTCAACTTCCTCAAATCGTCGCAAACTATCGCCTGAAGACGAGCGACGGGTTGAGCTTTTATTTTTTACTCTTGTGGGCGTTCGGGGACAGTTGCAACTTACTCGCGTGCTTTCTGACGAACGACCAAACGCCGATGCAAACGTACACGGCGGTTTACTTTTTGATGAGCGATTCGGTTCTGATTTCACAGTTCGTGTTGTATTCTAAAAGACAGCGACGACGCGGACAACAACAGAGAGGAGGAGGAGGAGACGATGATTCGACGGTTTCAGCCACGATGGCGCGTATTGATGAGAATATCAGCGCGCTACGGAACGTCGAGGATGAATCGATAAACGATGATGCTATAAATACTACTACTACTTCTCCGTCGACGCCAAAGCGTAACACGAGCAATAAAAACAGAAAGAAGAAGAAGAAGAAGTCCGTGTCGCCGTCTACGTACATGACGGGTTTCTTAGGCGCGGGGTTTTCGGTGTATTCTTTGCGGTCGTTATCTGGTTCCGACGTGATGCGATCGAGCGCCACGCGCACGTTGCAGAGTGCGACTGGATGTTTGAATCAAGCTGTGGGTAAGGTTTCGGAGGCGAGAGTAATGTCAGGACGGTTCATCGGTTATGCTTCAGCGATTAGTTATTTAGGAGGGAGATTGTTTCAGATTATGAAAAATAGAAAGCGGAAATCGTGCGAAGGCGTGTCGGCGTTGATGTTCTTCTTTGCGATTAGCGCGAACGTGACGTACGGATTCAGTATTATCTTCATGAAGAACTTCAGATGGAATGAAATCGTAGATTCGTTGAGCTTCTTGCTTGGAAGTTTAGGGACTTGCGCTTTAGACTTGTTCATTTTGATGCAAAGCAGGTATTATCGCGAGCTAGGAACGGATGCGTCCGGTGCTGGTGGTGGCGTTGATCGCACGAGCAGCTTGATAGAAAACGATTGGCTTGAGAGAGAAGCGAGTGTCCACTTGCTCTCGCGGGAAGCCGTCGAGGAGTTGTAATTTCTGTGTATAATTATTATAGTAGCGCATCGTATTGAATATATCTTCTAACACGGCTTTTGACCCTTCATCGGCTTCTCGCCTTCCTCGTAACATCCGACGTCTTCAATACCGCCGCCGCTGCCGAAAAACTTCGCCTGTCTCGCCTCGGCTTCCCGCAGCGCCTTCTCCGCCGCTTTTGCCTCCTTCAAACGCCACGTGACCAGTCTCGCCTCTTTTCTAAGATTTTCCTCGCGTTCTCTCCTGCGTAACTCGCGAGCTTGTCGTTCCGTGTCTGATCTTTTCAACGCGTTTTCTACTCGAATAGCTTCTTGTTTTTTTGCCCTCTCTACGTTACGTTTATAAATTTCTTTCTTTTTGCGCTCGCGTTCTTTCCTCGCCTCTTCGTGTTCTCGAATTTCCTCCTCTTTGCGTTTTCGTAACTCCTCCAGATTGTCCTCCGGACAAGTGTCCGTGCCATCGCCAAACCATCCAAACTTTCGTGAATCCGGTTCACATTTATCTAAGATGTCCTCGTAGACGTTCAATCCAACTTTCGCAAATGTCTCGTTCAAATCGGACATCGCCGTGAACACGCACAAACAATTCGCCGTCGTATCTTCTCCACTCTCGCTTTCGCTTTGATCTTCAAACCGATGCGTAGAATCTGGAGCAAACGCAGAATCGAGCGTTTGACAACACTTTTGCGCATCCCCACCGAGTAAGCAAGGCTTAAACAGCGTTCTCAAACGATCCACCGAACACGTGCGCGAAGGATCTTCTGGGAGCAACTCCGAGCGAGGGAGCTTCGGGTCTAAATCGTCCGCATCGCCCGCGCCTGGTTTGACTTCCTCCAACGGCTCATCATTTACGGTATCCTTGTGTTCGTCTTCACGTTCTTCCTCGTTGTCATTGTCAATATCGCCTCCGTGCGCTTCTTCGTTTTCGGTTTCTTCTACGTTATCTTCCTCTTTTTCAACGCGCTCGGACGAGTCCGCTTCGACGCCGTCTCCGTCGCCACCGTTCAAATCGTTCTCGCTATTCTTGTCGTTGGTGCTATCGTCTTCATTGTTTTCATTGTTGTTATTGTTGGCATCATCGTCATCTTCCTCCTCGTTGCCGCTATAATCATGATCATTATTATTATCGTTTTCGTTGGTATCGTCGTGTTGAGAAATCTGTTGACTTTCCTCGTGAAACATCAATTTCCTCTCCTCTTCCTCCATCGCTTTCTTCCTCCTGTTCTCCTCGATCATTCGGTCTAAACTCCCATCGTCAAAATTGATGACTTCGCGTCCTATTTTCCCAGTCCTGATCGCTTCCTCCACCAAAACTTGCCCCTCCAAATCCGTTCTCGCTTTCCTTCCCGTCCCGATGATGCGTCGAGCTTCCTCCACCGTCTGTCGTCGAAGGAAGCGATACAACGTCGACGCCATCAAAACGACCAATAAAAAAGACACGATCGCTCGTTTTTTCGTCCGACGACGCAGTTGCGTCTGCGTCAGAGGTTTCGAGTGCACTTTGCCGTCCCGTTTGTTAAACGACGACGACGACAGCATCATCGCGCACGTATTTGCAGTTTAAATTTTTGATGTGAGAAGAGCGAAAAAAACTCCATCACGGCTCTGGAACTTTTTTGCGTTTGTGAAACCCTAAATGAATGAATTTGCGTTTTAGCCCCACGTTTCTTACAAAAAACAACACACGCGAGAGAGAGAAAACAAAACGACGACGAGAAGAACAGCACTTTCACGCGAAAGGAAAGAAAGATGACGAAGAAGACGACGTTCGCGATGATGTGCTGCTACGGCTTGTCGCTGTTCGTTTTCTGCGTTCTTTCGTTGTTTGCGGAGGAAACGCTCGCGTTGGAAACGATGATGCGATCGTCCTCCGCCTCTTCCTCGGTATCGTTCAAAGCTTTGAGAATCGATGATAACGATGATGGTGAAGATAAATTTGTATCAGACAGCAGAAGAAGAAGTTTACTGGCGGAAGAAGCCGTCGCCGCCGAGGCAATCACGGAGGAAACCGCGGAGGCGATTTCAGAGGACGTGCAAGATGCGGCGGACGCGGTGGACGAGGCGACGGAAACCGTGGCGGATGCCGCAGATTCGATCGAGGAAGCGAATGAAGCCATCGCGGAAGTCGCGGAGCAAACGGAAGAGGCGGTGGAAGCGGTGGAGGAAGCGAGCGAAGCGGTGGCAGAAAGTACCGAAGCGATTGAGGATGCCGCGGATGCGGTGGATGACGCGACGGAAGCGGTGGAAGATGCGGCAGCGCAAATTCAGGATACCGCGGACACGGTGGAAGAAGTCGCGGCGGACGTGGAAGACGCGACGGCGGCGGTGGACGAAGCCACCGAGGCGGTAGAAGACGCGGCGGATAATTTAGCGGATATTACGGATACCGCACAGGAGGTTTTATCAAACTTAGAAGGGTCGAAAGCGGTGAATGCGTTGGTGATGGACAAAGTGGAGCAAGAGCAAGGCGCGGTTGCGACGGAGTTATTGACGATGGCAAAGGAAATCAACCGCTTGGAAGCCGTGGTCACGAGGTTGGAAAATTACGAAAGCGGAGGTAGACGAGGTGGACCAGGATCTGGTCCTGGTTTAGGCGCTTGGTTCAAAGCGCAATACGCGGATCAAACGTCTTTTATTAGTGGATTAGTCACCTCCTTTTTGGTTATTTTATTCATCGAAGTTGGCGACAGAACGTATTTCATCGCCGCGTTGATGTCGGTGAAACATTCCCGAAGAGTTGTATTTTTTGGCGCTTTTAGCGCGTTGGCGGTGATGACCATCGTGTCCACCTTGTTAGGCGTCGCTGCACCGATGTTTTTACCCCGTTGGTTCGTCCATTGGGCCGCGGTGATCTTGTTCCTCGGCTACGGCGTGACCATGTTGTACAACTCCCAATTCATGTCCGACGACGTCTCCGAAGAGTTTGAGGAAGTCGAGCACGAGTTGGACGAACTCACCAACCGACGATCTGGTAAAAAATCCGACGACATCAATTCGAGCACAGACGACGACGACTTGGCGGAAAAAGGTAAATCGCTGGCGAAAAGAGCTTCGACGAAAAACGAAAAGCAATGGTGGGAATTCTTCGTCTCTGCGATTTTCGTGCAAGCGTTTACGCTCACGTTTCTCGCCGAGTGGGGGGACCGCAGTCAAATTGCTACTATCGCCATGGCAGCCGATTACGACCCGTACGGTATCATCATCGGTGGTTCTTTAGGTCACGGTTTAGCCACTTCCACGGCGTGCATCGGAGGTCGCATCTTAGCGCAGAAAATTTCCGAGAAGAAAATCGCCATGGTTGGCGGTTTCATCTTTTTGCTCTTCGGCATCTTGGCGGTCTTCGACGACCCGAGCGCGGATTACGCCAAAGCTTTGCCGAGCTGGATGAAAACTTCCTCGTCTTCTTCTGCGGCTACTTCGTCGACGTGAGGAAAGAGAGAGAGAGAGAGAGAGAGAGAGAGAGAGATCAAAATCGTGTTACATTATTTTATATACATTAATACCCACATCTATCTTCATCATCATCATCACACTTTCTTGCGATGAAAAAATTGCACCCATTTTTTTTTTCTCTTCCCCGTGCGCTCTTCAAAAAAACCAACTCGTTGCGTGCTTTCAATCAACAAACTCTGCTGACACCGTCGCGTAGGGAGAGTTTGTTTGGAAGGAGACCACAAAAGAGAGAGAGAGAGAGAGAGAAACAGAACACTCGCTCATCTCGTTGGTTTGTGTCTCGAGAAAAAGTCTTCTCTTCTCTTCTCTTCTCTTCCTGACGGGAAAATAGAAAAACATGTCCAACGACAACAGATGGGGCGCGTACCTCAAACGTCCTTTTTTCGTTTTAGCGCTACTCGCGGTGCTGTGCTCGACGCAAGCTTTAGCCGCCGCGGGAGACGAAATCGATGGAACGCAAGAACCGAAGAGTTTAGCGAAAGGGATATTCGAAAATCAGCAGCGCGCGTTCGCCACCGAGAATGAACGCGGCGATAACTTTTCTGGTTTCGTCCAATCTTTGCTCGTGATGCTTTCGCTCGAGTTCGGCGACCGAACGTTTTTCATTGCGAGTTTAATGTCTTCGAAACACGATTCAAAACACGTGTTTTTTGGCGCCATACTCGCGCTGTGGCTGATGACGTTTGTCTCCGTGGTAATTGGGATCGAAGCGGCGTCGATGATTCCCAGGAAATTCATGCATTACGGCTCGGTGTGTTTGTTCGTGTTTTACGGTTTCTACATGCTTTTTCAAGCGAGTGGGATGAAAGAGGCAGAGCCGGGCGAGGAGAACGAGGAGTTGAAGGAAATCGAAGAGGAATTAAACACGAGAGACGAGGAGAAAGCGCCGATAATTGTGGGAAAAGACGCCGAGAGCTTCGGTGACGACGATAACGATGCAAGGAATAGGAAAAAGGGCAATAGTTTTTATGAGTGTTTGTGTAACGGCGTATGGATGCAAGCTTTTACTCTGACGTTCATCGCCGAGTGGGGTGACCGAAGTCAAATAGCGACGGTCGCTTTAGCAGGAGATTACGAGCCGTACGGCATAGTAATTGGATGCTTCCTAGGTCACGCCATAGCCTCAGGGACAGCTTGTGTAGGGGGCAAATATATCGCGAATAAGTTTTCAGAGAAGAAAATGACCATACTCGGCGGTTCGGTGTTTCTGGTCTTCGCGGCAGTTACCTTATTGCAAGATCCCAACGCAAAGTTGGAAAAGAAAGATTGGAGACCGAGTTGGATGGTAGCAGGCGCCTGAAAGTGAATTTTAGTGTAGTTTAGCATTAGTATTAGTATTAGTATTTTAGGTGGAGTACAAAGTAGTAGTACCAGTTATTGTTATGATTGATGTGTATATGCTTTGCTTTGATTCTGTTTGTTTTTATATTATACGTACGTTACGCGGCTAAAAGATGATTAACTAGATTTATTTCGCAGAAGTCGCCCACCAGTCTTCTTTAGAGGAGGATTTACTGCTACTTGAACCCTTTCCTGATGACTTCTTGTTGTCATCATCGTCACCCCAATCGTCCACATCTTTCAATCTGCTATCGTTTTCAAACTTCTCCACGTCCTCTTTGTCGTACTCTCTGTCTTCGTCATAACGTTTCTTCGAGGAGGATGACTTGCGCTCGTCTTCGTCATCCACGTCTTTATCGTACTTCGAGGAATGGCGTCTCGATCGATCATCTTCGTCGTCGTCGTCCTCATACTTTGTGGATCTTCTGCGATCATCTTCCTTCTCATAGTCGTCGTCATACTTTGATGATCTTTTGCGATCAGCTACTTCGTCATCCTCGTCGTATCGCTTCTTGGAGCGATGATCGTCGTAGCGGTCCTCTTCGTCGTCGTCGCGATCCATCTTGGATGAGGAACGTCTGTAGCCATCATCGTCCTCATCTCTATCGTCGTGATGGCTCTTCGGCGAAGATCTGCGGTCGTCCTCATCTCTGTCGTCGTCTTTGTCGTAACGAGAAGATCGGTGATTATCTCTTCTGTCATCATCGTCGTCATCATTGTAACGCTTTTTGGAAGAATTGCGTCTGTCGTCTTCATCGTCGTATCGACTCTTGGAGGAAGATTTTCGGTCGTCGTACCGATCGTCGTCGTCTTCATCTCCGCTTCTTCGACGGTCGTGTTCATGCTCCGCTTCCTCGTCGTCGTAGTGCTTATGGGAAGACGAACGACGATCGTCCTCTTCTTCATCGTCGTACTTCGACGAAGAGTGTCTTCGATCATCTTCTTCATCGTCGTACTTCGACGAAGAGTGTCTTCGATCATCTTCGTCATCGTCGTACTTCGACGAAGAGTGTCTTCGATCATCTTCTTCATCGTCGGCGTATCGACCTTTGGAGGAAGAAGATTCGCGATCATCTTCTTCTCTGTCGTCGTCTCTTTCATCCTTCTCCTCCTTGTCGCCGCTCTCCTTCTTCTCTGAGCCACCTTCCGGTGTAAGTGGAGCTTCTTCCGGCATACTGTCATCTTCGTCGTCCTCAAACACTGGATCGTCTTGCCCAGTCATCGCCGCCTTGATTTGTTGCTTCAAGCGCTCTTGCATCTTTTGCGTCGCCTCCAAGTCCAATTGCGGTTTCGGCAAGTTCGTGCCGTCAAACCCTTCCGGAACATCAAAAGTCGGCACGGTGTACAAACCTAAAGTCGCTTCGCAGTCGCTTTTTTCCAAGGAGAATCTCGCGCACACCGCGGCTGGGCACGTGGGCCATTGCGCGGTGACTTTCTCCGTGTCCAACTTCGCGCCCGACTTTGTGACGCAAAATCTGCACCCTTGTGCGTCTTGGCAGCCAGGCAATAAGCGCTCAGAGCACTTCTGATCGCGGAACATGTGTCTTCCAACGGCTTGGTCGGAAACTGTTGAGTCGCACGTCCCAGAAATTCCAATCTGTTTCACGCGCTGGTTGTGCTTCGCGATGTCCTTCACGTGCATCCTCCACGAAATTTCAGTCTTGGAAAACGAATCCCCGATGCATCCAATCCCGGAGCTTTTCTCGCACACAGAGTGCGGACACTGCGGCCAACCGGCTACTTTCCTCGTCGCCTCTTCTGTTTGACAAAATCTGCACGCGGTGACCGCGCCTCCGTTCCCGAGACACGCCGGCGTCAGCGACGGATTCGTCAAGCAAATTTTGTCCGGGTACTGGTAGATGCCTTTCTCTTCGTCGGCGGCTTCGCCGACGCAGACTTCCTTCAACGCGGGATCTTCCTCCTCTTCTTCCTCTTCTTTCTCGTCGTCGGAACCCTTCGACCCTTTTCTTCCTCTTCTGTCCTCGTCCTCGTCCTCGTATCTCGAAGAATGCTTACCGCTCTTTGAAGAAGAAGAAGAAGACGAATATTTTTCCTCCTCGTCTCTGCCGAATCGAGCCGCGGAGGAGGATTGTCTTCCGCCCCCGCGACGACGATTCTCGTACTCGTCGTCGTCCTCGTCTCGGTATTTCGAGTACCCTCTTCCTCTTCTCTCGTACGAATCGTCGTCGTCTCGGTTGTCGCGCGACGACGGTCTTCTTCTGTCGTACGAATCGTCGTCGTCGTCGTCTCTCCAGCGGCCTAAACGCGGCGCCGACGACGACGATGAAGATTTGCCACGGGGAAAATCTCCTCGTCGTCGCGCGTCTCCGTGCCCTAACCGCGAAGACGAAGACGAAGACGCCGCTAAAACGTGCCCGCTGCTCTCGGAAACGTACCCGAGCGCGGCGAACGTCGTCGCTAACGCGGTAATCGAGGCAACTTTAATAAAGAGCGACGACGACGACGACGACGACGAAGAAGCCGCTTCTGCGTCCTCCTCCGTCTCGAGTAGTAAACGTTGTCGTTCTTCTCGAGCAGACGACGAAGACATCATGTTTGTGCGTGCGTGTGTGTATTCTTTATCGGACGCAAGAACACTGAACACGCGTGCGTGTTAACGCGATCGGACTGCTGCTGTTGTTCTTCTTCTTCTTCTCTGAAGAGCGCGCGTCTCAAACTCTCGAGACCGTGTGCGCGCGCGTTATGTTGTGGACTTGACGAATGTTTTTGAAACTTCCCGCGGCTCGTGTGTATAGTTTAGGGTGTTATTATAAACCCTAAACAAAGGGCGTTATGAACACAGTGAAAGCACGAGAGAGAGAGTCTCGCCGCGCAGCGCGCGTGAGTGAGAAACAGAAAAGAATCGACATGAATGCCGCCACTACCGCTACGATTTCTTCTTCTTCTTCTTCTTCTTCTTCTTCTCGTCAACAACACAGGGAAATAGATGACTACCACTACGTCTTTTCCGCGGATTGCAAACCGTACATGGATTGGCAATCCGCCGCGCTGTACCAGTCGTGGATTGATATCGGTTCCCCGGGGCAAATGACGCGCTTGCTCTCCTGCACTCCGAAAGAATACGCGAGATACGAAAATTTAGACATCGTGCCGACGCATAAGACGCCAGATTTTAGTCGCGACGACCCTTTGGATTCGTATTCCGCGTATAATTTACCCGGGAGCATCAATCACTGGACGAAATCGAGCAACTTTACTCGGCTCAAGTGGGTGGTGAAGTTGGACGCGGACATGATTTTACGGAGACCGTTTACGGTGAGAGAAATTCCCGCTCGAGTTGGTGTCGTAGCCGGTGGATATTACGGGTATCTCTCCGGTGTGAAGAACGATATGGCGGCTATGTTTGTTGGCCCCGCCGTTCGCGAGCGGTTGGCGCAAGTCGGTGGGTGGGAGATTTTCGCCAGAAGCGATATAGCAAAAGCGGCGCCGCTGTGGTTTGAATACACGAAAAAAGTGAGGAGAGACCCGAGAGTTTGGTGGCCGTACAAAGGAACGGGCGATCAGTTCATCACGGAGAAGTCTCCACGTCCGTGGATTTCGGAAATGTACGGGTATGTCTTTGGCGTCGCGAGCGCCGGATTGTCGCATAACGTAAACAACGACGTGCAAATGTACGCTGGTTCGAAACCGTGGAACGAGAAGAGCGCGCATTCATTCGTCATACACTACGGCTTGTTAATGAAGAAAGAACCGGGGTACGAGTGGGATAAACACTTTGAATACGAAAAGTCGGAAACGGAAAAGGATAAGTTGAAGTGCGGGAAGGAAAATCGAAGAGAACTGTTCCCAGTGTGCGAGTTATATCCCGAAAACGATACTTCCATCGACAAGTACGAGAGAATGAGAGTCGAGCTGATGCGCGAGTGCGTGACAAAGATCAACCGAGGGATAATGTTAACTCGAAAGAGAAAGTGCTTACCAAAGAGTAGTAGTAGCGAGAATAGTAACAACAAGGAGGCGGAGAAAAAAGTCATACTATCGAAGAGGAATAGCGCAAGTAGTTTTCATAGTCATAGCAGCAGCGGCAATGTAGAAACGAACGAAGGCGATAGAGGGTATAAACACGCGAGGGTTTCCATTGGAGGAGGCAAAGGCACGCTTCCTCAACAGCAGCAACAACAACAACAAGACGCGGCGACGATCGAGTTATGGAAATACGCCGGCCTTTTATGGGCTTTAACCCTGTTCGCGTTGTTTTACGGCTTTTGGCCTTCACGCAAAAGAGGAGGAGGAAAGCGTAGGAAAACAGGACAGCTTCGTCCGTAGAAATAGAGGCGCGTGTTTATGTGTGTAAAAGTATATATGTATTATTGCAAAGCGTTGACAAACATGATATCCTTTTCCCATCGGGTAACCGTGAACTCAAATCCAATATTGCGTCAGCACGTGCCCGATCGATAGCAGGCAGCTCCCTCACTGCAACGAGTTAACGAACATAATCCCCAAAGCAAAGATGGTAATGAAGATCGGTGCACTGCTGACGGCGTATAACGGCAAAAATCCGAGAATGTTTTGTTTCTTATCGTCTTCCTCATCCTCGTCTAAATAATCGTCTAGCATTCTCTTGGGATTCCTCGTTCTCCCTTTAATCCCAGCCGCGTCCATGGCAATTTCTTCGTACCTCGACGGACCAGTCTCTCTTCTTTCCGGAGCGACCGTGTCTGAATCCAACCCCGGCCACTCTCTCAACTCGTTCAATACAAACTCGCAAGCAACGATATCGGTCGGAATCCTCCCTTCATCCACGTCTTCCAAAACTTGAATCTTTTCCTCCGCGGAACATCCAGATTCGTCCTCGATCCCGAACCGTTCTCTTCTGTCCGCTAATCGAGGGTCTTCGATGCCAATAATCAACTTGACTTCATTGAACGACATCTCACGCTTCACGTATAAAAGTTTCAACCAATCTTTGATTTCTTGGCTCATCATTTTCAATCGCTCTTGGTCTTCGTCCGTGACGGAAGTTCCGGTATCGAACCCGTCGAAACCATTACCAGCGCTCGGCGCCGAGGAAGAAGAAGGCGTGGCGGTGTCGTCGTTGCCATCCTCTCCCTCGGACGACGACGATGATGCTTTCACGACGAACGACGACGCGAATAATCTTCCGTTGTTTTTTCTGCTGCTCGTCTCATTATCCAAAGATATCGTAACTCTTTGTTGTTGTCGTCGTTGGTGTTGTTGTTGATATCGGTGACGCGCGGAAAACTGGGCTCTCGTCGCGTTTTGTCGTCCTCCTCTAGAGGACGACGAGGAGGAGGATGAAGTGGACGCCACCACGGCGCATCTGGTCGTGATCGTGGTCGCGAGATGGTGCATCGTTTAAAAGTATCGCGCGCGTGTGGTTTGAGGTAATGCGTGTGTGGACTTCGGGAAAAAAATGCACATTGTCCACATAAACGCATCTCAGATCGAAAATACGGAAGAGAGAGAGATATAGAGAGAAAGATGTCGTCCTCGGAACGGTCCTCTTCTCCTGTTATTCTTCGCGGCAAGAGAAACAAACACCAGCTCGTCTCTCGCCTCCTCTCTCGCGTCGTTCTGCCGCTGATAGTGTTCCTCTTCGTCGCGGACATTGTCTTTTACGAGACGAACGAGACGAAATTGCAGCGAGAGGCGACGAGAGAGGAACGACGGGTGGGGAGTCATCGAGTGGACGTGCACTCGCACACGTCGTCGTCGTCGTTGGCGTCGTCTCGCGAGGAGAATATCATTCGCTCCTCGGATTTTGACGAGGAGAGATTGGTGAGAGATGGGAAACCGGAGGAGATCGCGGAGATTCACACGACGACGAGTGATGAAGTTGGTGATGGTGTTGGTTTCGAAGAGCGCGAACACGCGGGAAGCGGCGGCGGCGGCGGCGGCGGCGAAACGAGAGAAGGAGTAGTAGCAGAGAACAGTAGTAGTAGTAGCAGCAGCAGTAGTAGTAGCAGCTCCAGCAGTAGTAATAATAGTGATGAAGATAACAGTGATAACGACAATGTTAGCGCCATTGGTAGTATGGACACCATGGAAGGCGAACGGTGCGTCGCGTCGATTCGGGATGGGTACAGTTGCGAAAAGTTTAGTTTGACGAGCGCGAAAATAGTGGAAGTGTTTTACCACGAGACGAGAGCGTATAGGAGAGGCGGAATAAACAAATGCACAAAGTCGCAGTCGGAAGACGACGGATATTTAGACGACGGAGGGAATGGACAGAAGATGGTGACGGACGGGATGAAGATTGAGACCGTCGCAGGCGAGACGAGTTCTTCTTCCTCGGATGCTCTGCGCGAGGCTTTGGAAAAGATCTTTGATAACCGCGATACGAGTCATCACATGACAAGTGTGAAGTATCAGAAAGCTGTCGTTGTCATCGACGGGACGCAGATGAGCGCAGACGAAGCGTCAAGATTAGCTGACACCACGCAAACGAATGCCGTTTTCGTTGCCTACGGGAATCGGGAAAAGTTCAAAGAGCAACAACACGTCTCTGCAGTGTTAGTCAAAGGCGAAAGCGATAATGGATCACCAGCACATCGCTTGGCGAGCATTTTACTCTCAAGAGGTTACGCCGTGTTAATTCTCTCGGATAAGAGCGCGGAGTTTACGGCGAATCCGCTCGAATCTGAAGCATTTTCGTTTACGTCCATAGGCGCCGGCGTGAATACTCACGATGACATGATGCCCGCACACGTTGGATTTGATATTGAACTCGCCACCGATAGTTCCTGCAGATTGGTTGGGCAAGTAATTGGTATTGGTGATAAATCCATGGGTTGGTCGCAATACGCACAAAGCGTTTGTTTGCCTATGGCACGATCGAGTTTTATGCGATTTAATCCAACTTTAGCGGCGATTGAATTGAGTCGATATTTTGGCGAGCACTTGGACATAGAACACATCGGCGTCGACGATAGAGTTACGGAACAAGTGATTATGCCTGCATACGATAACGCGTTCAAGTCCGGAGCGCGCTTGAAACCGCTTCGATACGCGTGTAGGTACAACTTGAAACACGATCCGCGCCGGGGCTCGAGATACGCGCCGAGCGAAGATGCCAGTAGAGGTGACGAGTTATCCGGTGATCCTAACGCAATTATTCCGTCTCAAACGTTCGAGAAAGGTCGCTCGTTTGCTCTCGGCGACGAAAATTCAGACGACATCATCAATAAGCACAAACAGTGCGAACGAAGCGCGTGGTCTGAAGGTTCAGGACCGCATCCGAGAAAGTTACGCTACGTTGTTCCGTGGCCGAAAGATGACGCCGATACCACCGCGTGGCCTGCGAACTGCGAAGGTGGCTCGGAAAAGTTATGCGAAGTAGTGAAAGAAGTTGCCATCAACCGCGAGGTTTTAGTTGGCGTCTCGAACAAAAACATTTTCCACATGTTGCAGTTGTGGATCGACGGATTACAAAAAACTGAAATTACGAATTATATGATTGTCGCACTCGACGAACAAACCGCGCGGTGGTGCGAACAACACAACGCGCCTTACTATTTGCGATCGTTGACATCCATTACTGGATCGACGGATAATCACGCCACCTCCGGCTTAAAATTTGAAATCCTCAAAGAGTTTATCAAAATCGGCGTTAATGTATTGCTCTCGGATGTCGATATTGTCTGGATGCGAGATCCATTCAAGAACGATTTGTTGTACCGAGATGTAGACATTGAAGGAATGTCAGACGGATGGGATGATCGAACGACATACGGCTTTAGGTGGAACCCTACGAGAGGACGAGGAGATCAAGTTTCTTCTGCGGATGATCTCACGTACCGCATGTTCGTGAAAAACTCTGGTTTGTTCTTCACGCAAGCCACTCACGAAAGTTTACAAATGATGACTGTGTTGGCGAATCGCATGAACACCGAACGTTCGACTTGGGATCAAACCGCGTATAACGAGGAACACACGTTCTTGAGCGACAAAAAAACTCCCTCGAGAAATTCTGCCTCGTCGCGAATCATGAACTTTGCGTGTTTCTGTAACTCAAAGTATGTTTTCAAGTACATGCGTGAGGACGAGAAGCTATACCCGGAAGACAAGTTTCATCCAGCTTCAATTCACGTCAACTATCATCCGGAAAAACCACAAAGAATGCTCGATATTATCAAACAGTATTGGAAAGGCGAGAAAGGCGCCATCGAGCGATGGAACGGAGGAGAAGGTTTATCGAGTGCGGTACAGTGTAAACCGCGGCCTGTTGGTGAAATCGAACGAACGCAAGGTATTCAATCCAGCGAGCTCGCTAAACAAGTCGCGAACGCGCACACGGGCAAATGGGGCGGTGTTAGTGGTATCGAATGGAAAGATAACGGTGATTTAGTTACTCCGTGGGGGAAGGGTACCTGGGGTGTTATTCCCGGGTCTGACGGTAAGCAGTTGTTCATGGATTGGGGGCCAACGCATGAGTTGACCGGAAGAATCGAAGGTGGTTCAGCAATTATGCAAAGTAAACGGTGTCCCGATGGTGATTTAGTCCCAAACGTAGTCGCGGACGGGCTTTAGTCACATGTATGTACTATTATCATTAATATTATTACGAATACGGTTTCCTGTGGTCTTTTTTCTTCAACCCCTTCCCTTTCACTGAAAGCGCTGCGTTTGTTTTTCCTCTTCCGTTCTTCTTGGCTTCTTGCTTCGCCTTCTTCCGCGCCAATTTCTTCTCCCGTTTGGTTGCTTTCACCTCTAATTGCTTCGCTCTTTTCGCCTCTTTTTCTTTCGCTTTTTCCGCGTCTTTCGCTTTCTCCTCGTCCGTTTTTAACTCGTCTCTCTTGCGTTTTTTCTCTTCTTTCCGCGCCTTCTTCTCTCTCTGAGCTTTCAGTTTCTCCTGCAGAATCTCTTTCTTCTGCTCTTTGTTTGCTAATTGAATCACTTTCTTTCTCGCTTTCTTCTCTTTCTTTTTCTCTTTCTTCTCCTTCGCTGGATTCAGTTTCGGTTCCCCCTCGTTCTTCTTCTCCTCTTCTTTTTGCGCCCTGAGCGTCTTCGCTTTGCGTTTGTGTTTCTTCCCAAGCGCGTGCGACTTGAGCGTTTCCGCGCCGGTGCACTCGACGTTGCAACACGTACACATCCAGGGAGCTTCCGTGGCGAGAAACTCTCGACCGGGGATTGACTCATTCTTCTCCAAGCCAGTCGCGGGAGAACTCAAAGGTGCCGGTTCTTCTTTTTCTTTTTCGGCGGCGACGTCTCCTCCTCTTTCTCCCCCTCCTCCTTTACCACCACTGGCGGCGTAATTCGCCTTCCCGCCCGGCTTGGTCGCCCCGAGCGCGTACTTCTCGTGTTCAGTCACGCACGACGTGTGTTGTTGCACGGAGTATCGATCAAACTCTCGTCCGCAATCCACGCAGCTAAATCGACTCGCCGAACAGTTGTTGAAGTGTTTCTTCAGCGCTGGTTTTTTTATCGAATCGCCGCAGTCGTCGCACTGGAACCACACCATCTCTCTCTCTCGCTCTCGCTCTCTCTGTGCGCGCGCGTGTATTTATCAGCGATAAAAGCGAGAACCGAGAGAAGAAAGGAAGAAAAAGCGTCTCCCCTTCACGCGTGTGTGCTAAACTTTAAAAGTTTGAGAGCGTAAATTATATTGTGTTTTGGTGTGGTTTGTGACTTGTGGTGTACTTATTTCATTACAAAGACAGAAGTAAATTTTTCCTGATCTGTGCTCTAAAATTTTCCCTGCACCCCCCACGTTAAATTTTATTCAAATACTGGTACGTTTCTGCTGCCGCTACCACTCGGAGGATCGATGGAGAAGAAGGAGCGATCGTTCGCGGAGACGATTTCGGTGCGAGACAGAGGATGGTAGATTCACGGCGATCTGAAGAGGAGGAAGAAGTTGAAGGCGTCGTTTCACCGAAATCTTCAAAATCAGAGAAGACGCTAAGCGTTTCGTCGCTGGTATCCTCCGTCTCGTTCGCGTGTTCGCTGGCAATCTGTGCGTTCGCGTACATTTATCAGTATTGCGCGCTTGGGATGCGTGGTTATTGGAAGGACATGCCACACTTTGCGTGGATTTTCGGAGCGTTTGTATTTTCGTTTCCTTTGCTCGTGCTCACTGTTGTGAAAAAGAGAGAGGTACACGTTTCGTTGTTGTTCTCGTCACCGGGAGATGTGAAGCAGAGCAAGATTTCAGAGACGAATGAAGCCACGACACCAATAATGGAAGAAAGAAAGAAAGCAGAGGAAGGAGATACGCCGGTTGTCGAAAAAGATGAAGAAGAGCTGATCTCCAAAGAACGTCTGTCTTCGAACTCTCAATCCGTTTCAGCCTCCACCTCGAATGACAGTTCTGCGTCGCCGTCGTCTCAGATCAACACGAGCTCTAGTAGTAAACGAAGGGTGCTACAGCGCGAGCGAAATGTATCGATTAATCGCAGCATTCGTAGCGATTTGAGTAGTCGACAAAGTCCGAACGCCAGCACGAACAGCGGGAGTTTTCAAAAGGAGCGCAAAGAATATCAACGTCAAAACAGCATCTCTGAAGAAAAGGAGAGTGGAGAAGAAATAACATTGAAAATTACAAAACAACAGCACGACCAAACGCAAAATGTGAAGTTACCTCTCATAACTGATATGGAACGTAAATACTTAGAGAAGGCTTTCGAGAAGAACGCATCGATTGCGAAGGTCGGTTTTTTCTCGTTAGTAATGGAAGCTTTGATTCGCAGTATTGAGAGAAAGACGTACGAGGAAAATCAAATAATAGCAAAACCGAAGGATATCGAGGAATCGTTCGTCATTTTAGTCAAAGGCACTGCTATGAGTTACGAGGATGACGGCAATGCGCACGTTGATGTAGATAAAGAAGGAAAATTCATCTCCTCGACGAAAGAGAAAAATACGACTGTTTTGAATGAAGGATCGACTTGGGCCGAAGGTGCTATTGTTGAACCGCACGTGAACACGCGTTTTCTCGTTGCCAATAACATCAACGGCGCCGAAGTAATCAAGATTCATAAATCACATTTTGAGCATGCAATTAGATCAGTGAGAAAATTTTCTGAAACGGTCGCGTTGCGAATATTTTTGTCGTGCAAGAGAACGCGCGAAGCGTTTTATAACGACACCGAGCGCATGAAATTCGCCTCAAAGTATGCGCTCAAAAAGTATAAGCGAGCATTAGCGAAAGGTGAAGAGATTTGCGGTAATTTGGAAGATATTTCCAAGAGTTCAGAGAATGAATCTCTTTTACACTTTCTAATTGACGGCACGGTGATTTTAGTGAATACTAAAGATCCTTCGGCAAAAAAGACTGTTGAAGCTGGTTCTTGGTTTGAAACTACCTTCGATGAGCATGGCGAAAAGAATGAAATTTGCTCCTCCTTGAGCGCGCTTTCTGTCATTATCAGCTTCAACGCGGGTCGCTTGGATGCGTGCAACTACGCGTACATTAGGCATATGGACAAATATCGAATGAAACACGATAGCAGTACATCTAGATCAAGGGAGAGGAAGAGGAATAGACAGTCGTATTCATCGTTATCGAACGACGAAAGCGGAACGGCAACGACAATTGAATCAGAATTTTCTAGCGATGTTTCTAGCGATACGGATTCGTATGAAAATGATTTCTTTCGTTACGTATCTACGGAGATCGATAAAAACACGACTTCAAATTCAGTCCCAGGAGGAAGAACGAAAAATTCGCTTTTGGAATTTGGGACACATCAACCGGAGGTCACTGGAAGAGAAGGTGCAGAAGTGGCAAGGGGCACCGCCATACAAAGTAGGAGCGAAATCGTTTACGCGCAAGCGGAACGTTCTGTCGAGAGGAAATTGAACAAAAGTTCTTCCACGTTCTCTCGATTAGCTGCACAGTTCAAGCAACGGATACGAGTTCGCAATAAAAAGAGAGAGTTGAGCATCGACGGAAGTGACGCCTCGTCCCCGTCCTTCATTTCGCGAGCAGCGCAGACGCCAACAAAAAAGAACAAGCTTACCTCAACGAAGAGCTTGTTTTTCAAAAAGACTCGAGACAAGAAAAATACATTATCTCTCGCTCTTTCCGGCTCTAAGGATATAAACGACTTTGAACTCCATACGGTGATGGGCAAGGGAATGCTCGGTTTTGTGTTTTCTGCGACGCATAGGAAGTCTGGCCACAAATGTGCGATCAAAGTTATGCCAAAGAAGAATATCATCGCGGTGAGTGAAGAAAGTCACGTCATGGAAGAAAAGAATTGTTTGCTTTCGCTCAAAGACTCACCTTTCATCGTGCAATTATATTCCGCTTTCCAAGATGCGAAAGCTTTGTATTTGTCCTTAGAGTTGTGCCAAGGAGACATGTTTGAACTATTCAACGCAATCGGTTTGCCTTCCATTGGTCAAACGAAAGTGTACGCCTCCCAGGTTCTGTTAGGTCTGGAATCCATACACGAGAAAGGATACATATATCGTGACATCAAACCAGAAAATTTGTTGATTCGCTCGAATGGAAGTATTGCGATTAGCGATTTTGGATTTGCAAAAAAACTCGGCGACAACGAACGTGCATTCACGATTTGCGGCACACCCGATTATCTTTCACCAGAAGTGTTGCTTCATCAAGGTGGATCGTATGCCTCTGATATCTGGGCGTTTGGTGTGTTAACATTTGAGATGATGGCCGGATATCCACCATTTCGAGCAGATACTCGTAAAAAGATGTACGATCTTATCGTCAACGCGGACTTTGACGCGGTTGCGAAACCGTCTAATTTCGATCCGAAAGCCGAGTTATTATTGCGTGAAATTTTTGTCCAAGATGAGGAGGAACGTTTGGGAGGCACAGATGTTGGCGAAATCATGGATCATCCTTGGTTTGAAAATTTAGATTGGATTGCGGTTCAAAACGGCACGTTGAGACCTTTGCACATGTTTCCAGAAGGGCACGTGACGAGCATGAATCGAAATAAAAATGACGGTGAAAGTGATTTCTCTTCAGGTGGTAACGCAGAGAAGTTTTGGCTCGCGGAAGATGGCGGCAATTGTAACGATAGTCAACAGAGTGGAAGTGCGCGCAGCTCTTTTAGCGGGTTCGCGGATTTCTAGTTGAATAATGAACATAATAATGGATTGATTAGCCTTGTTAATGACCAGATTTTTTTTTACTCGTCAACGTCATCATCTTCGTCGCTTGCGAGCACTTCAACCTCTTGCGCCGTTTTTAACTTGAGCAACTCTTCGTCCAACTTTGCTTTCATCTCTTTTTCCTTGTTCAGAAGTTCTTTTTCTGCCTTGAGCTCTTCGCGAATTATCCGCGCTTCTTCTTTGATGGCTTCAGCGTCCGCGTTTATATCTCGCGACATTCCTTCTTCCTTCTCTGGCGCTTCGTCGCCTCGCGACTTCTTCACCAGCTCTTCGGCTTCTTTTTCCTCCTCGAACATGTCGCTCATTTCGTGCGCGAGTCGCTCTATAGTCGCAAAATCATCATCATCTTTCACTCCATCTTCTCTAAACTCTACACTTCGACCATCTATCGTTGAGTGCCCTTCGCCTTGTAAAAAGCCATCTTCATCTTCAATACCGCTATCACTGCTGCCGCTGCCGCTATCGCTATCGTGTTTCTTCTTCATCATCTTCTCCTTTTCGAGACTTCGAAGTTCTTCTAATTCCGAGTCGAGTTCTTCACGCATTTTATGACTCATTTCTACCTCGCTCGCCAACTCTCTGTGCAACCGCTCGCTTTCTTCCAAATCCCTCTTCAAATCCGCCAAAGTCGTATCTTCTTCTTCCTCTTCCTCTGGAGAAATCTCGCCGCTGGCAAACGTATCGTCATCGTAATCATCTTCTTCATCCTGAAAGTCTAATTCGTTCGTACTATCTGTGCGCACTTTTTTCTTCAACTCTTCATCACCTTTAGCGTCTTTCGACAGCTCTAACATTTCCTCCATCATTTCCTCCTCTTTGATTTCCTTCGCAAACGGCGAGAGAGATTGTTGCGCCTTTTCTTTAGCATCCGTATAACTCCCAACATCACGATTGAACCCTCCCGAGTCGGCATCTTTCCATCTTCTCAACGCTCGTTCTTGAACCTTCTTTAACGTCACGATTTCATCCTCCATTTTCTCGAACGCTTCTTGACTTGGTTTCCGTTTCGAGCGTTTCATTCTACCGTGGATTTCTTGCGCAATTTCGACACGTTCGCCAACTTTACTCGGATCGTCTTTCCACGCGCTCGAATCTTTGGCCAAGTCTGGATCGTGCAAGTGCATCGTATCGTCATCTAAAACCACCACGAACGTTTTATCGTACGTGGCTGAAGTGTTCAGCTCAGTTTCTTCTGCCACAACGGCAGCCCATCGCGAATCTTTTGGTCCCGGACGAGGTCCGAGCGTAATTTCCTCATACGTAACTCGTTTCTTTTTAATCTCGTTTTCATCACCAAATTGCGATTCTTTCGTTCGGCGTTTCTTTTTCAACGCGCCAATGGATAACGTCGCGTCTTCCTGCTCATCCCGCTCTTCTTCTTCTCCTTCTACTTCTAGCATTTTCTCCCTCAACTTGTTCGTCACCGCAGAAACGCGCCGTAATTTCAGCGTATTCGAAGCAACGTTCGCTCTCCCGTCCGCGTTCGTACACACGCCACCAGGAATTTGTATGGAAACTGCAAACGGACCAACCCAATCACCGTCGTTGGGTACGATAGGTTTTACAGTCGCCACAAAATGCGAAGAAGATATCGATCTATCCGTACCAGTGAACGTCCTCGCTTGCGAGAGCGCTAAAACGGTTCCGTTGCCAACTTTCAAACCGTTCGAGTCAAATCCATACACAGACTTTGAGAAACTTATCGATAAATACACATTATCCAAATGCTCGTCTCTCGAGAACTTTGATTTGGTTTTCCTCTTCGTTTTCACGGCGGCAATCAGCGCATGGGGTGCAATGGCGGTTCGTTCGATGACAACGTCATCGATGGCCCAAATCCTAATGTTGTTATCATCGTTGGTGCCATCCTCCTCTTCTTCCTCGTTATTATTCACCTGCCTCCAACGAAACTTGGTCGCCGACGACTCCGCGCTCTTCGGCACTTCGACTCTGTACCCGATGAATCCAAATTCGTTCGCTCGAGCGTCAAAACTCGCCAACGAATTCACGTTGACGTTCTTTTCGCTGATCGTTTCGTCGTCCGCCGAAGATGCTCCTGAAATAGCGTATGTTTCCGAATCGTAACTCTCTAAAACTCTCCACGGCTTCCCCAACGGTTTCGCCTCTAGCACAATCTTACTATTACCTCTGCTACTTGACTCTCTATTACTAATACCAGCATCGCTCAGAGATGCCAACCCATCCACCGCAATCTCAAACCAAACGAGCGCGCCGCCGATGACGTTCACCGGAACCGTCGTCGCCTGTCTCGACGCCACGAATCCGCCTCCGCTCCGCTCTCCTCTTCTTCCGCCGCTCTCCTCCTCCTCCTCCTCGTCAAAGTTCTTAAAGCACAAGCTGTACTCCTTCGACTGCCCGTATCCGCACTCGTTCGTGATCGTCCCGGATTGGCTGATGGATTCCCACAAATTCTTCTCGTCCGTCTCGCTTTCGAAATCGTCCGAAAAGTCAACCTCGTCCAAATCGTCGTCGGAAACGTCCACGGACGGTCCGGATTTCCCATCCGTCGCTCGACTCGTCATCGCAAAATCGTCTTCTTCGCTTTGAGAAGAGTAATAGTTTTCCGATTCGTCCGCGACTTTTTGTGCGAGTTTAACCAAGTTTTCTAAAGATTGAAACGAAGAAGAAGAGGAATCCGCGGCGGCTTTATCGTCGTCGTTGGCATCGTCCTCGTCCTCCTCGTCGAACGCTTCGAAAAACTTATCGATGGATTCTTGCGACGCCGGTTCGCGAGCCTCGACGACGATGCCGGCACGAGATGAAGATGAAGACGAGAACAACGCCGTGGTCGTAAAAAAGACCGCCGCGAAAAACGAAGAGAGGAGAATGCGACGACAAATCGACTTCTCTCTTCTTCTTCTTCTTCCTCGCGTCGTCGTCGTCGTCGTCGCCATCTCGTTATCGCGCGCGGTTCGTCGCGTGGTCTTTCTTTTTGTGGCGATGGATAATAGGAAAAAAACAGCTCGCGACGTTTTTTGAAATCTAAAAAAGAGGCAAAACGCACAAATACGACTACAAAACTAAACTCTCTCTCTCTCTCTTCTACACGTACGACCCGTAATGCGCGTCGTCGGTGGCACCGTAACCTCCTCCTCCTCCTTTGGTAAACTCTCGATCGTACCCATCTGGGAAGGATAAGTCTTCCGGGTGCAACGCGTTCCACCGCTGGAAAAAAGCGCCTGGATCCGGGTCCGGGTCGCCTCGCTGCGCGGCGAACATTTGCGCCTCTTCGTAATCTCGGAGCATGGCGAAGAAGCGACGCTGGCGGATTTCGTGTATGCGAGCGCCTTCGCCGTATCTCGGCCAGCAGTGGCCGCCGCAGCCGCAGCAGCAGAGGACCCAGAAGACCATGTGGACGCACATGTACGCCAGGAAGAGGACGATTAACACCGCGCCAAAGACTAAGCCGAATAAAATCATTAGAAGCATCACGAAAGCGCCTAAAACTGGCGTCGATAACGCCTTGACTAACCACGGAGGTAAACCAGCGACGGCTGCTCCAGATTTTGAATGCCACTCGTCAAAGTTTGACCCCGATTTTGCGTTTTCGGAGACGTCTTGCGTGTTGTAATACAAGTCGTAGCTCTGTTTTAACTTTGGCGTCGTCAGCGTGCTATTCGCCGAAGTCACTACGCTCATCGCCGCCGACGCGTCTGGATGTTTGCATTTATCTGGATGTATCGCTCGCGCGATTCTGTGGTACGATTTCTTCACGCTCGCGTTCGTCGTCGTCTGCGGCGTGAGATTCAACACCTTGTAATAGTTTCTTCTGTTGGCCAAGATTCGATAGATTTCTTGTTCTGGATTGCTGATGTTGTTGTTGTTTGAAGCCGTCGAGTAACTCGACGTCGTGGACGCGGTTTCGTCGTCATTTTCGTTGCCCATCGTCGGCCGTCGCGCGAAGGAGCTCTCGACGTCGTCGACCGGCGTTGACGACGATGACGGCGGTATCATTTATGCGTGTTCTTCGCAGCAAAGGCGACGATGATACGAGAGAAAAATCCAAAAGCCAAATAAAAAATTCTCGGGTGTGTCCTCTTTTTGAAATCAGAGCGTCGATGCGCGCGCTTATGCGTCTGCAACTTCTTTCGTATCCAAGAAAAAAACGTCTCTGATTCGTGCGCTCGAACGTATCTCTCTCTCTCTGTGTGTGTCTCTCTCTGTTGTGCGGCTTTGTTCGCTCCTTCTTTCGGCAAAAGTAATTAAAATTTGTTTGGTGTTACATACATAAACCCTAAACATTTTTTTCTCTCAATGAAGATAAAAAACACCAAACGCGCGCGCGCGCTGGCATCATCGTTTGCATCGTCGTCATCAATCACAAACTCATCAATCATGAGTCGAAAATATAAAGAGAGACGCGGTTTCTCTTCTTCTTCTCTGGATTCGAGAGACAGAGAGCCTATTTTAATCCACGCCGTATCTCGCGGCCGAAGATACAAAAAACAGTTCGCGCCGTCGGAGTTGATTCTGTTGTTTCACCGAAACGCGCTGTTTACCGTCGAGAGCGCGAACGACGACGACGAGGAGGAGAGAAAAACGATGCGACTGATGAAAACGTTTCAACCTTTGTTCAGGCACATATTCAGTTCCTCGCTGTGCGCGAGTTGCGTGCACGCGATTGATTTTAGCGGCATCAAAGGCAAGAACGAGAACGACGAAAAGACGAGTAAACAGTTGCATAACATTCTGAAGAGAGTCAACGTGAAGGACCGCGCGATTGCGATTGCGTTTGGAAGTAAAGAGAGTCTGGTCGTTTTGCGCGCGTTGATGCAGCACGATAAGATGGAGTCCGTCGTGAGCGTTGTTCTGATGAATCCAGTGGATTTATCGTCGTCGTCGTCGGATGGTGTGGCGAGCGGCTTTAGCGGCAGAGAGTTTATGAAAGCGTGCCAGGAAATTCGGGAAGAAGCGATTGGAGAGGTGAAAGTCTTCGTCGTGCTTTCGGCGAGAGGCGAAGAGTACAATCGCGAGAAGGAGATCATCGAGTCCTCGTTTAGTGAGACGAATAGTAGTGATAGCAGAAAAAACGACGAGAACTGTGTTTCTGTGCTCGTCAAAAGTGAAGGCGCAAAGTTAGGCGAAGCTGTAGCCGACGCGGTGCGAGAGAGGGACTCTTCGTCCGAAAATACAATCGAAGGTTTGAGCAACAGAGTCGATGAGTGGATATTAGAAACAGAAAAAGCAGCGGATAACTACGCCGAGTTGTTCGTCTCCAAAATTACGTTCGAACACAACAAGTACGACAAGCAAATTGAGCAAATTTGCGTGGAGTGCACGGAGAAGTACTCAGAGACGCTCGGGAATAAGGAAAAGCAAGAAGAAGGCGTTGAAGAGATAGACGAAGAAGTGGACTACGAAGAGGAGCCGCCACCGGTTGTGTACCTCGCGAGACGACCTTTCGATTCCAGAAAGTTGTTTTTGATGCTCAAACAAGAGTACGGAAACGTTTCGTTCACGGAGGATTTGAATGATGACGATGAAAACGGTGAAGAAGACGCTAACGAATCGTTGTTAGCATCCAGTTTGCGTTCACAAGGCGTCGTTTGGGTAAACTCGCGCTTGACGACTCCTCTCCAGTGGCTTCATAAACGCTCGGAACCCGTTCGCGTGTACGCCGTGGACGAAAAGCCGTGGTTTAATGAGCATTATGAAGATGATGAAAATGATGAAGAACAAGAGAAACAGGCGTTGCTTTCGTTGTTTCAAAGAAAGTTGAAGTTTTCGTGCGGCGATCGAAGGAACCATTTGGTCTTTGAAGGCGTCAAAGATGCCGAGAAACTTCGCGAGATGCTGGACAGTTGCTTGTGCGATTACGACGTCGCTGAAGAGAACGATGACGCGAAGGAAGATTCTTTCATGACGATGTGTCAACAAGTGTGGGAGTCGGTTTCGTATACGATGGAGCGCTGCGGCGTCATTGCCGAAGGTCGAGGCGGCGCTGGTTGCGTCGCGTTGATGCAACAGAAAGAAAAGGTTACGATGAAAACTAGTAACACTTCTTCTTTTTCAACCCCGCGAGAAAAAGAAGACGAAGTAGATGTAGAAGAAGAGAAGTCTTTCGGCGGTAAGATTGGCGTTCTCGTTCCTGAAGCGTTTTTGCGACCGACCAAACAACAAGGCGAAACGAAAGTTTTTACCTCCTCCGAAAACAAAATCACACGAACGGGACATTATTTTCCGAAAATGCCGTGTTTAACGTGTGGTTCTCCGTGGTGGATCGGCGACGGCGGATGGAATTCGACGTGCGCAAACTGCGGCGACGACGACAGATGCTACGGTTTGGACCAGATGCCGCTGAGACAGTTTCGAGGAAAGCACAGAAAGTTTTGCGAGTTGGTTTTGAAAATGAATGTTGATTCGTGATGTCGTAATGGTAGATGTAGTAGTAGCAGTAGTAGTAATACGATGGTCGTGAAGTTGATAGATACAATACTTGAGAATATACACCCGTCTCCGCCCCGAGAGGAAGGAAAAGAAAGCACACCGCGCGTGATGCACATCCACACGCGCAAGAGAAAAGCCACATCCAACAAAAAATAAAACTCGCGAGGAGTCTCTTTTAAAAGGCGAACGCTCTACCTACTGAGCTAACGAGGCGAGAATCTACGACGAAACATTGTACACGAGATACCGCGTATGGGGATCGAACCCATGGCCATTCGCTAAGCTTTTGAACTACTGTTCAACGTGCTTATTTTGGACGTTTTTAATCACTATTATCATATTTTTAAAACCCTAAAAATTTGCTGTTGTTTTGACACGCACAAAAAAGTCTAAACGCCACAGCGCACGCGCAAGAAGAAACAAACGGAGATACATCATCACGCTCACACACACACACGCGCACACACACAACAACAGCAGCAGCAACAACAACAATGGCTAAATCCTTCTCCTTGGAAGCGTTCAAATTCTCCGTCTACCTCTCCATCCCGATCGCGATGACCGTATTCTTCGCGATGAATCCATCCAATTTAGAAGACATCATACGAAAACGCATGTACGTCGTGTACCCAGCCTCGGCGCCGGACCCGCCGTCGGACGCGGAGATGAAAAGAATCGTCGAGCAAAACAGGATGAAAAGTAGTAATAACAACAAAGACGAGAAGAAGAAGAAAGGAGGAGATAGGAGGAGGAAATGGTTTGGTTTTAGCGCGAGCGATAGCACATAGGACAAAACGCGGTTGTTTTAGAAAATTCTAGACTTTTTTTTTCCACTTTCTCTTCACTTCTTTTGAAATCAAAATTAAAATTTTTATACACACACGCACAGACAGACATATAATATGTTTAACGCGCGAGGGCGAAAGCAACAACAGTCTTTGTCTGGAGGAGGGGTGCCTGTCGCGATGGTAGAGAAAGACCCGGTGACGGAACGCGCGGATTCGCTGAGCGCGAGCGGATCTCCTCCTTTGGCTTCTTCTCATTTTAATAACGTTGTCGAAGAACAACGAGAAAAAGAAATGGAAAAAATGAAGCAAAAGCTGCACCTGTTGAAGCAAGAGTTGAAGGCGAAAGACGACATGCTCGAAGCGGTGCAATCGCAGGCGAAGTTGGACATCGTGAACGCGCGAACGAGAGTGGATTCGATCGAGGAGAAACGGGAAGAGTTAGAGGCGAGGTGCGCCAAGGCGGAGAAATTAGCGTTGGAACGAACGAACGCGTTGGAAACGGCGAATAAAAAGTTGAAAGAGGCGGAGAGGAGCGCGAAGGTGTTCATGCAAAGAGCGAACGCGAAGATTTCCGAGGCTTTGAGAGAGAATAGCGCTGGAAAGAATAACGCTGAAGCGAACGAGAACGATGGTCCGTCGCCGTCGTCGTCGTCGGGAAAAGTGGAGCGGAAAATGACGCCGTCGAACTTATCGCTGCAAGAGAAGATATTGCGCATCGAGAGGCAACAACAGATGGAAGACGAGGAAGGATTGAAACTTAAGAAGAAGACGATTTTAAAGAACGATAAAGAAGAGAGCTCGTCGAGTTTAGGAGCCGTGAATAACGACGACGAAGATGACGAAGAAGAAGAAAAAGAAGACGAGAAGAAAAACGTAGAAAACAACGACGAACGAATAGTAGAAACGCTGAGAGGCGAAATCCAAGAGCTGCTCACGCGAAACGCCGACGCCGCGCGTTCGTTTCAAAATAGCCTAGAAATCGAGCGAAATAAACGGAGAGAAGCGGAGGAGAGAGCGGAAATTAGCGAAGCCACGTGCGTGCGATTACAATCCGAGTTGAAGTCCAAAGAAGCTTTGCTCAAAATGATGGAATCGAGACCGCCCGGGCCCGTCGCGTTGCAAACGCGAACGCTCAACAACGACGAACCGAACGGTGCGAAGCAAACGGAAAAGAAGCAACACCACGCGGATAAATTCGACGCGGAAGAGTCCGACGACGACGAGATCATCCCTTCGTTTTCTTCTCCCGTGCTCAAATCGCCGCCGCCGTTGGTTAGCAGAAAGTAGAGTTTTTGTAACATTATCAAGTTGAGTTTTGTATTTTTATAATTTGTGAAAAACGTCTATTTTTCGCTTCGAGACGAAAAAAAAAAGAAGAAACTTCTTCACACGTCTTTTCGTATCTCGGCAGCGGCGTGCACGCGCGCGCACACACACACACGCACAAAGCAATCGAACGAGCGTTGCAAAAATGCCGCCACGAGCGGAGAAGCGCAAGCGACGGATCGGGGAGAGAGATTTGTGGGATGTGATTGTGAACAACGACGATATTTGTTTCACTCATATTCTTCCGAGACTGAATCCAACTGACGTGAAGTTTTTGTTTGAAGTGAACAGTGAAACGAGAGCTTTGATAAAGAGATCGTCTCGAAAACATGAGTTGAAACGGAAGTTTCAAGTGTGTCTGATGTCGTCGATATCTACGCTGGAGATTGCTTGGGAGAATCGGTTGAACAAAAATAACTTCTGCTGGAGAGTTGCTCGAACGAATAAACTCGAGTTGCTCAAGTGGGCGCGAGAAGAGAAAAAGTGTGAGTGGGGTGTAGCGACGATGAGAATAGCCGCAGAACAAGGTAATCTTGAAATGCTTAAGTATTGTGTTGCAAATGAGTGTTTTATGGATGAGTTTTCGTGTGCATATGCTGCCGAAAATGGTCATCTCGAGTGCCTGAAATACTTACACCAAGAAGCGAAAGCGCCATGGGACCATCTAACTGCCACACGCGCGGCTTCAAATGGTCATCTCCATATACTCGAATACCTTGTGGAACGTAAATATAAAAAATATTACAAAGAAGCGTGCGCGTGTGCGGCCGTTTGTGGTCACTTGGACTGCTTGAAATTCTTACACGAGGTTGCCAAAGCGCCTTGGGGAAAGAGAACTCTTCGCGACGCGCACGTGTACAACCAACCCGAGTGCGTAAAATACCTCCTCGACAATAACTGTCCATTACCAGCCGGTTGGCGACGCGAAGGAGGGATGGTGTACCCGAAATAATTGCCATAATTCGAGAGAGAGAGAGAGAGAGAGAGAGAGACAAGTTCGTACGTACCCGCGTATTTTATTGGTGTCGTTCCAAAACTTAAAAAATCCTAAAAGTAAAAATCCTAGTAAAAACCTGACCCTCTCTCAAAAAAACGGCATTAAAACTCCCACGCGGTATCAGTATCACCCCCTTTACAGAGTGATACGGCGGCGCGCGCAGGTTAAAAATAAAACACGCACGTCTCAGATATACACGCGCAGACAGCGGTACAGAAGACTCGCAGAGGAGAGAAGATTATTTCTCTTTTGGTTTATATATTTACGTACGGGTAAATAATATATAAACTTCGAAATTCGATCGGCGCTCATCGTCCAATTTAACAAATCGAGAGAGAGAGAGAAGAAAGCCGGGCAAGATTTCGTCCGAAAATCAATCCATATTCACAAAGTTAGCATCACTCATGGGCTGCGGACCTTCCAAACCAGAAGAAACTACCACTAAACCTGCCGCTGTCACGGCGGCTCCGGCGGCTGCGGCGCCAGCGCCGGCGGTGAAGAAAGAGGAACCGAAGAAAGTTGAACCAAAACCTGCAGCTGATGCTGCTGCACCGCCTGCGGCAGCCAAAGCAGCCCCTGCTCCGAAAAAGGAAGCGGAGAAGCCGAAACCGGCGCCGGCCCCGGCTCCTGCGCCGAAACCGGCGGCAGCGGCACCTGCGCCGACCCCTCCGGCGCCGAAACCGAGATCAGCGCCGAAGCAAAATAGCAGCAACGACACGAACCCGAACAGACCGCCGCAACAGATGGGCGAGGACACTAGAACCAAGTCGCAAAAGAGGAACGCGAAGAAGAGAGAAAAGGCAAAGGCGAAGAAAGCGGAGGCTGCGGCGGCTGCGGCTGCTAATGGAGGTGCTGCTGCCCAGTAATTAACGATGCGATGCACCACTAAATTATCCATTTATTCATTATCTAATATATAATATCTAATATATAATTAATATAACACTACGTGTGGTTCTACGACTCGTCATCGTCTTCGCTCGAAGAAGTGCGAGCGCTCGTACCCTCCTCCTTTGCGCCAGACTTTCTATTCGATGACGCTCTGTTTCTTCGAAACTGACCGGTGTAATACCCGGCGTAATACCACGCTAACAGTAAATTCGCGAGCTCCTCGTCGTTTCCAGCCGCACGTAATGCCGAATCTCGCATGTCTGGAGGATGGAATGGATTTGAGCCTCTCCGGTCCCCCTCGTTTCTGGTTTTCTTTTCCTCGCCGCTCCTCGTTCTGTTGGACGCCTTTCGATCTTCCGTGGTGTACGTTGCGTACTCGTACGGATTCGAATAGTACTGTCCAGGAAGAGCGGGCGGAGGATAATACGGATTGTGCTGGTAATAGTGTTGTTGCGGGTACGCGTAATAATCAGACGGCGGACGAGGAGGATAGTGAGGATAGTGAGGAGGAGGAGGAGGGTATCGCTCTCGCGAGCGCCAACCGTCGTCGTCGCGCGGAACGTTGCCGCCGTAGTACTGAGAAGGGTAGTGCCCACCACCGGTAGCAGCGCTCGGACCGTAGCCGGTGTTGTGATCGTACTCGTTTCTGCATCGTCGTTCTTCTTCTACTACTTCTTCTTCATCATCCTCTTCCGCCGCGTTCGCCGTAACTGTCTTCTTCTTCTTCTTCTTTTCTCTCTTCTTCCTCTCTTCGCCTTCTCCTTCTTCTCGCGCCACCGCCGCCGCCGCGGGAACCTTCAAGTACTCTCCCGCCGCGTCGCCGCTCTTCTTCGTCGTCTCGTTCTTTTTCTTCGACGACGACGCGGCGTCCGTGTAACTCTTAATCGCGACGTTGTACGCGTTCACCAACGCGCTGTCGTTCCACTCGTCGAACGTTGCCGGAGCGAATCCAATCTGTTTCTTCTTCTTCGTCGTCGTCTTCGTGCTGCTCCCTTCGTTCTCGTCGTCGTCATCGTTTGCCACTCTGAAACCAACCAGAGGAGAGCGAGCGTTCTTGTCGTCGTCGTTATCGTCGTCGTCGTTATCGTCGTCGTCGTCTGACTCCTCCGACGACGAGGAATTCATCATCGTTTTCATTCGTGTTCGTTGATGCATAAAAAAAGTGTCGACATTTCTCCTCATAAGAAGAAGAAGAAGAAGAATGCTGGAACAACTGATCAAATCGTACCCGGAGGTGACGCACAAACACGTGCTCTCGAAACTGGACGAAACCTCCTCGCGATTGTTACGGAGAACGAGTCGATGCGTGAGAGAGTTCGTGGATAAAAACGCACCGACGACAACTTCTCGCGGGGAAGAAGAAACTGCCGCTGCTGCTCTTGGTCATAAATTCAAACCGTCGGAGTTTGCATCTTCGATCGCTATGATTGAATACGCGATCGAGAACGGGTGTCCGATCGACCGCACGCGATTCGCGACGTTTGCCGCGAGATTCGGGTCCGTGGATGTCGTTCGATATTTAGTTTTAGAGAAGAAGTTATGCGAGTGGGATTGGCGAACGACGCAAAAAGCGTCGGAATATGGCCACCTTGAACTCTTGGAGTGGTTGTTGGAACGAGGATGTCCAATCAACGATTTCGCGTCGATCGCAGCCGCGCAGAATGGGCGAGTAAACATTTTAGAGTTTTTAGAGAGGAAAGAAATCGTGAAACCGGAGAGATGGTCGCCGAGAGCGCTGGCGCGAGCGTGCCGAAACTTGCACTTGGACGCCATCGATTTTCTCTTGCAACGAGGATGTCAATGGGACGACGATTGTCTGTTTGAGGAGGTTTTAGTGGGCGCGGCGTTAACTAAAGGTAGACTGGACGCGTTGGAGTGGATATTAGAGAAAGAGGTGTGCGAAACGACGGATTTTTGGCCGCAACATTGCGAATACGCCGCGAGACTAGGACACTTGGATTGTTTGCGCTGGTTGAGAGAGGTGCCGAAGACGAAGTGGGACAGAGAGCAAGTGATTCGTTTGTGCCGAGAGGCTGGGACGGACGGGAGTTTGAAATGTTTAGAGTACGTGTTACAATCGAAGGAGGGTGAGAACGAAGTTCGACAAGAGTTAGATTAATTGTTAGTAGAGGCAACGAAGCGCGGCTGTAAAGTTTTAAGTAGAAATACACAAAAAGAAATAAAAAATAACAGTACTAGCAGCAGCAGCAGCAGCGGCGGCGGCGGCGACGCGAAGAGCTTTCACGGCGAAACACTATCCTACCGCTTTCCAGGCGTGGCCGGTAACTTTGACACGCTCTCTTTGTTGCTCAAAAACTTCTCCTCGATCATCTTTCCTATTTTCTCACCTTGCGTTTTCGCCGTTTCGCGAATCTTATACTTCTCGTCCAACTCCTTCGCTTTCTCGAGCGCCATCCGAGAGTTCTCTTTCACCCGCTCATCTATCTTATACTTCCTATTCAGCGATTTTGTCACGTCCATCGTTTTCAGCACCGCGGTGCCGCTCACTCTCGAAACGCTCGACATTAAACCAGACTTCTTGGTCGACGCGTACGCCATCGAACCGGCGCCCACAACTGCCGCGAGCGGTCCCATGGCTGCATAGCCAAGCATCGCGCCCGCCGCTGCGGCACCCGCGGCGACGTTTGATTTTCTCGGCGTGTCGTTATCTTCACTCGCGTTATTCCTTAGCAGCGTCTCCGCGCGTTCCAAGTACTCCTTCACTTTCGCTTCCATTTGTAAAATATCCTTCGCGTCCATCGACTTCTCTCGCTTCGCGTGCGCGATGGCGTCTTCCAGCGCTCGCGCCGCGTCCTTATAGAGCTTACACGCGAGCGCGTGATCGCCTTCTAAATCCTTCTCCACCGCCCGCAAGCTCAAATCCAGCGCTATTTCGCATCTCGTTTTGTTCATGATTGATGTTGATATTTTTATGCCGTCAGTTCTTCCAAAATTTAAATCCTGGTGTACACAAGTTCTTATCACGGACAAGCTCTGGCGACGTGAAACGCTACAAACTCTGTTCGAATACGAAGCAGACACCTTAACTTATCCACTTTCGCTTCCTTTTCTCGCGCGGGCAATGCTTTTGACGCGCGAAGTAGCGCGCGTTTTTTTCCAAATCTCGGTATTTAACGACTTTTACAAATACAAACGACTACTAAAAAACTAAATTCTAAACCTATACAACACTCTCTCTCTCTCTCCCGGCAGAGAACTTTTCTCTACTTCTTCCCTCTGCCTCTGCCTCTGCCTCTGCCTCTTCCAGCCGCACCACCACCACCAGCCGCCCCACCTCCGGCGCCGTCCTCCTTGGGAAGTTTATTCACCCGCCTCGTCGGCGCGTCGTCGACTAACAGCGCGTCTAAATTTAACGATTCCGGTAAAATGTAATACCGAATGGTGTTCCCTCGAATGGACAAGTGGTCTAACGTTTGCGGGTTTCGGCCTTTGACGGTGAGTTTGACCGATTTTAAGTGCGTGTTCATGCTAACGTCTACGCCTGTGGTTTATCATCGCGTGAAGGAAAAAGAAGATTTGGGAGAAGAAGAAGTCACGGTGTTAGTACTACTACTCGTGCGCGCAGACGACAAAGACGAAAAAACGTTCTGCAAAATTTACTCTTCGCAAATTCGAAAACGACCGAACGCGTACCTAAAATAGTCCCCGAACACGTCGTCCCGTTCTTTAATTCGATCGTGACCGTTTCGTTGTTTAACTTTTGGAGGAATTTGACCAGTTTCATCGTTCGCGTTTATTACTTACTGTACCCCGTACGTAAAGTGGTGTGTGTGCGCGCGTTTAATTTTTTTTTTCTGTGAAGTGAGAATCGATCGTCAGCCGCAACGACACACAAACTCAAAATCTACGCGTACTCTCTCTTGCAAAAAAGAAGAAAAAGAACCAAAAAAGAAATAAAACATCGACAAAAGAAAAGCGCATGTTTACGATCGCACCAGCGCGAGTGGTGCCTTCAAAACCCGGCATAAATGCACGATCGCGATTGAGGAAGATCGCATCTAAACGAGAGCGCGTTTTATGCGAGAAAAAAAGACCGTTTGTTGCGCGTGAATCGATCGCGTTGCGAGCGATTGGAAACAGCGACGATGACGCACCGTTACAAAAAGAAGAAGAAAATGGAAAAAAGCAGCTCGAACAAAAGTGCGTGGAAGATCCGTCGATGACGAAAGCTTTGGTGAATGTGTACTTTGCGATTACCTTTGTCGGGATGTGTACGTTTGGTTCTTCTTTCATGGGCATTTTAGACGATCGCAACGGTGGAAAAGAGATCTCTCTCGCGCATATAGTTGGTGTGTTCTTGGGAGTGTTTCTAACGAACACGAGCTCGAAACGAGCGGGAAAAACGCGGAAGCGCAAAGTAGCGATGAAAGGTTTGTGCCCGGCGTGTGAGGAAGAAGTGTATACGTTTTTCGATAACGAGGGAGAGAAAGATGGGGAGAGCAATGATAGTAGTGGAGAGAGAAGAGGAGGAGGGGGATCAATCGTGGCACACGAGTGTCACTGTTGCGGAGCGCAGTTGGTGTTTGCGAGTAATAATAATAATAGGGGTGAGAAGGAGGGACGAATCATGCTCGTCACGAAAGGCGATGCATACGAATGATATTAGGGTAGAAGGAAGCGCGCGCGGATGAAGTAGTATAGTCTCGTACGAGGTGTATGTATATGTTGTAATTGTAGTACACTGAATTAAAATCTTCTGTATTGTAATATTAGTAAAAGTTATGGCGTCTCTGTTTTTGAAGGATGATGAAAGCGTCTCGCTCACTCGGGTCGAGAAAGAATTACACAGAAGGCGTCTCTCTTCTTTCGGTGCTTCCGCCGTGACCGTCTGAACCCTTATCCGAGGAGTTGTTGTTGTTGTTTGCGTTTCCGCCGCTGTTATTATCGTTGTTGTTATTGTTATCCATGCCATCTTTACTCTCATTGCTCGAACGTCCTCTGGAACCTTTCTCGTCCGAGGAGGTGAGATGATTAAGGGAGCCACCGGAACCGTTATCGTCGTCAGAACCGGACGTCGTGTTCAAATCTTTCGAACTCTTGTCGTTCGAACCGCCCTTTTCGTCGGAGGATTGCTTTTTGCTTTTGTTCTTCTCGGCAACGGCGACGTTTGCGGTAGATGTCGGTTTCGCACCAGCTTTCTTTTCGCCTTCGAGTCTCATCTTTTCAATCACTTCTTGCTGTTGCTCTTTGCTCAAAGATTTGTCCAACTTTACAAATTGTCCTCGAACTCTCGGTCGAGACTCGGCCAGCTTTTGACGACTTTCATATCGAACCTTCTTTTCGAATTTACGTTCTTTCCGCTTCTTTAAAAATCTCGCAATCGCTTGCGCTCGACGGTCCGCGCACGTCGACGCATTGTTATTAGTGTTACTATCCTTCTTGTTGGTTTTCCCTCCGCTGTTCGCACCAGTTGTAGTATTGTTCCCTGCACTATTCGCGCCACCCATGGGATAATTCATATTCATATTTTGCATCTGGTTATGCATCTGATGGTGCGGATGTTGGGTCGCTACGGTGCTCGCTAAACCTTGGAAAAAGTTGTTCATGTACTCGCTCTGCGGCGGGAACGATTGCATCGGGAACATCATAAACGGATTGTGCTGACCATGTGGAGGGAATCCAAACGGCTGCATCGGAGGCATCGCACCCATTGCGCCCATATGCGCCGCAAGGTTGGGAAACTGTCCAGACGAGGTGCCGGGTAAACCGGGCGAATTCGACATTTGGCGCATGAGATGTTGCTGTTGCACAGCCATGTGCTGCTGCGCGTGAAACAAATACAACGCGTTTTGATGCTGTTGCTGCATCGAATGTAACTCCCTCGCCTTGCGCATTTCTTCTGTTTCGATTGAACCAGTTGGCGCAGACATTGTTAAACCGCCGTTGTTGTTTTTGTTATTATCGTTCATCATCACCTTGTCGTTCTTACCGCCCGCGGTAGTCTTGGCAGCTCTCGTAGGCGGGCCTTTCCCTTTCTTTGGCGTTGACGTAGATTTCTTATCACCTTTTGTCGCCGCCGAAACTTTCTGAAGCTGAGATTGCATCTTCTGTTGCGTCTTTTCGATGATCCCGTGAAACGCCGAGCGCGACTGCGACCTACGCAAGGAGGCGTTTGAATCCATTGCGGAACCGGCAAGCGCAAGTTGTAAAAGCGCGGTTGGACCATCGTGTTCGTTCATCAGTTGAACGGCTAAACCTGGATGGTCCTTGCCTTCGGTTGCCTTAGTATCAACACCGGTGGTAACTTTCGTCGTGCCATCAAACGCGAGTTTACCATCTAGAGCAGCTTCGTCGGAACCAGAACCACCCGAAACTTTCGTGGCGCCAGCAGAGGACCCGCGCAATGAACGTTTCTTTCTCGTCACCGTCGGTGGTTTCAAATCAGATTCAGTCTTGTCATCTTCCGCAGAAAAGCTTCTCGAACGATTTCTCCCACCGGCACCAGATCCTTCGTCCGAACCGTCGCCGTCGTCGCGCGTGTGCGTTCGATTATTTCTCCAGCGCTTCTCGTCGTTTCGTCTCCGCTCGTTTCCAGCCGTAGCCGCCGCGCGTCGCACCTTCAGAACATCCTCGTCCAACGGCGGGCTTCCGTTTGCATCTCCTTGCTTTTGTTCTTGGATGGTCTTAGCGTCGTTATTAGAACCATCATTCGCCGTTGGAGTGGCGGGTATCGCGCCTCCGGCGTCCATTTCAGTTGAATTGTTATTTGGATCTTTGGTCTTGGTCTTCTCGTCCGAAGCGGTGGTCGTCGGCGCGACCGCAGCGCCAGTGGCGTTGTTCACACCATCGCTCGATTTCTTGCGAAAATCTTCTTCCGACGATTCGTTGTTGATCAACTTGACGGTAGTTGGACCAGAACCGCCAGAACCATCTCCGGAGCCTCCTCCGGAACCGCCCGCCGAACCTTCTTTCGTTTCTCTGCCGTCAGCTATTGCCTCCTTGTTGGCGGCAACTTTCGCGGGATCGCCTTCTTTCGCGCCAGCTTGTCCTTGTTGTTGTTGCTTGTCAGCTTCAGAGGACGAAGAATTGTGCGATCGCAACAAACGTTTGTGCGAATATACCACATTTTCAACTCTTCGAAAGGACAACGGCTTTTGTAAAACTTCGTTCGAGTTCGTCTTTCCTTGAGGCGTATTATTATTCGTCTTTAAGCGCTTGGAAGACCTCGTCGTCGTTGCTGCCGTTTGTTGATGTTGCAAACTTCCATCGTATTCGTTCATTAAATCGTTCCCGCTGCCGTTTCCGCTTCCGCCGCCTTCTCTCTGCCCGGAATCGTTGTTTGAATCGAACTGCGCCACGGTGCTCATAACGATCACCGGCACTTCCTTCAACTTCTCGTTCTTCTTCAAAACCCGCTTTAACTCGTCAATCTTCACCTCTGGCATCATAATATCCGCGAAGATTAAATCGATATCCTTTCCAGAATCTCGATCTAAAAACTCCAACGCTTTCTTCCCGCTCGACGCCGTGTGTACCTCCGTCGCGCCCGCTCGCAAAAGCATAGACTGCACCTCCAACAACGTCGGCACGTCGTCTTCGATTAACATCACCGATAACTTTTCCTTCTTCTTCTTCTCGATGGCGTCATTGTTGATGTTGTCGTTGTTATTGTTGGTGTTGGTGTTGTCGTTGTTATTGTTGTCGTTGTTATTGTTATCGTCGGACGAATTGTTTTTGTTATTCTCGTTAGAGCCAGAGTTTGATTTTTGTTGCGACTGTTGGTGGTGGAAAATATCTGCTGCCGCCGGCGGCACCTCTTCGCCTTTTTTTCGCAAAAGAGCAGCGGCGGAATTCAACTTCTCCCCCGCCGAAGATCGTTGGGACCGCTTTCCTTTCGCACCCGCGTTCTGCCGCGTTCCTTCGCGAATACCGAGATCGGACGGCTTCGCGTCCTCCTTGATCGCGCGGGATCTCGTCGAGGGCATTTTCTCTCCTCTTTGATCGCTTTTGAGAGTCAGTAAACGCGGGAAAAAAGCCGAGAAAATCTCTTTCAAACGGAACACTTTTCTCCGCGCACACGTGTGTTAAAAGCGCTTTTAAACTACAATTTTCTTACCAATAAAAAAAAAAAGGAAAAAATCGAATTCCGTTCCTTCTTTCAATACCGCGAATTCGATTTATCCGCCCTTCTTATACCAATCGGTGTTAAAGTACTTAATGTGTATACCGAACGAGAGTACACGGCGCGACTTTAAAACAAATCCGAGATGTATGTGTATATAAGAGAGGGGTGTGAGCCAAGAATGAGGAGAATTTCCGCTTGCGGCCAATTTTCTCTTTTTCGAAAAATATCTCGCCGGGAACCACTTTTTTTTCGGTTGAAAAAAAGCAAAAGATTTTTTTGATGTGTCGAAATAAATAAATAAACAGACCGACCGCCCCTGTTCGACTTTTTTTCATTTCGCCGGTTCGTCGTCGTCGTCACTTAAAGAAGAAGATAGATATGGAGGAGTTGAGCTTCCCGTCGTCGTCGTCGCCCAACAACGCATCATCATCGGCTCCAGGAGGAGGAAACGGAGCGGACGAGGGATCGCAGCAACAACCGCAGCAACAGTTCCCAATGCCGCAACAGCAGCAACAAGAGAACAACAATTTCTTCAACGCGATGCCGCACCACCAATACTTCCAACAGCCGTATCCTCAGCACTTCAATCATCATCAGATGCACTACCCGTCTCGATTCGTGCACCACCAGCATCATCACCCGTTTGGTATGCAAACGAGAGGGCAGTTTTCCCCGCGCGCGAGAGTTGGAGATTGGATGTGTCCGAACAATTGCGGATTGGTGTTTTCTAGCAAGACGAACTGTTTCAGGTGCGGGGTGTTGAAGCCCCCCGGATCGGTGCGTTTGTTTCTCGTTTTCCTCTCGTCTCTCTCGGATTGGTTTTCCTCTTATCCTCTCTCCTCTTTGTTTTTTAGATACGTTTTTTTTTTCTCTTTTTTTTGTACGTATACGGGAAATGTCGAAGATCCAACAACACACACAGCGAGAGGAAAGGAGGACTCTTGTGTTGAGAACTGGTGTATAGAAAAACTCTCGAAGCTCTCTCGCTCACTCTTTCTTTCTTTCTTTCTTTCTTTCCTCTCTGGTGAAACGCAATAAAACACACACAGGAAATTCAAGCGTCTTCGCTGCAAGAACACAACGGCGCGAACGGATTTAGCGGTGAGAGAGTAAACGGGGCGGGCGCGTACAACAACCGCCAATACGGCGGCGAAACGTCCTCGAACAGCGGGTCGAGCGGATTCGGGAGCAACGGGTTTGGGAGCAACAACAGCATAGGAAGTGGGAGACAGTATAGCAATGGACAGGCGAGTCATCATCACAACGGTGGTTATAGTAATATGGGCAACGGTATGCACCATCACCATCACAGAAACGCTCCGCGGGCGGGAGACTGGTTGTGTCCAAACGGGTGCGGAAACGTGTACGCGAGCAAGCCACAGTGCTTTCGATGCGGCGTACACAGGCCGGAGCAGGCGCAAGTACTATCTGAAGCGGATGTTCCAAATAACGGTCGAGGGAACGGTTTCAGACACAACTCTGGGTTTGGATTTTTCAACGGGAACTCGCAAGAGTTTCCGACCATTGCCACCGCGGCGGCGCAGCAAACGTCCTCGCAACAACAAACAAACAACGGCGAAGGAGAGGAGAAAGGAGACGAAGGAAACGATGGGAAACCGGACGCGACCGACAATGCCACTAATATGGAAGGAGAGCAATAATAATATTCGCGTTCTCGTCATCGATACATAAAACCATTTTTTTGTAGAAAGATAATAATAAATGTCCGTGAGAGTGAGAGAGAAAGAGAGAGAAAGGAGAGAGGAACAAAAATAAGAATAAAGTCATCGATTTTTTTTTAGCCAAAACAACAACCTGCAATTATACACCACCACCATCGTAGTCGCGACCAATAAGGTATAATTTTCGGATTGGAAACGTACAGACGTCAAACTGAGATGGTAGCAGCGGTAGTAGCACGTAGTATAGCGAGAAAGAGAGAGAGAAAAGACAAACGGAGCCTTTTTTTCAGTCGAAAAGATACTATACCGAGGTTCACAAAAATATAGATTTACTTACTGTACACAACTTCTCCGTTTATATCCCGTTTTTAACACATATGAAACACACACACACATTATCCGTTCACTTTCTTGTACGCGACCGTGATTATCGTGATAACCAACACGGTCACCACTCCGTAAAACAAAAGTTTATTTTGCTGCGCTCTTCGACTCATCGTCTGTAAAATTTTCCTCGACGCACTCAACGTGTCGTCCGCGCCTCGCAAACTCTCCCTCGATTCTATAATCGTCTCTCTCTGCCTGTGCAAATCCTGCAAAATCGCAGCGCCTAAATCTTCCGTCTCGATTAATCTCCCTTTCGATTCCCGTATGCGTTCGCTCGTCTGTTCGATTCGCGCCGTGTTCTTCATCATCGAATCCAACGCCGAGTTTTGTTCTCGCCTTCTGTCTTGTTCTCCCATCACGCCGCCGCTATTACTACTACTCAACATCGCCGGACCAGTTCCTCCGCCCGACGACGACGACGCGAACAACTGCGCCCTCGACACCGTCTGCGCTCGTCGTTCTTTCGCCTCTCGCACCAAACCTTTCAACTCTTGCGCTTTCGCTTTGCACTCTCTCACCGTCTTCATCTGTTCCGCGTCGCCGTTCCCGCCGCCGCTTCTGGCCTCCAAATCCATCCTCCGGACGAGTTGTTCCATTTCTGCCAAGCAATCGTCCATCTCCGCTTCCGTTTCCCCGAGAATGGCGTTATTACCACCATCGTTGTTTATCTCTTCGGACGTTTTCATTTTTATCGTTGCCTTTTCCAACGTTTGTTGCAACGATTGGAACTCGTGCGAGTAGTTGTCGAATATCTGTCGTTTACGCGCGATTCATGCGTAGAGAGAGAGAGGAAGAAAACAAATTTTCCACCGGTCAGTAAGAGAGAGAGAGAGAGAGAGAGAGAGAGAAAGAAAGAGAAAGCGGTCGCTGCACTCACCGCGCTGCTCATCGTTGTTTAGATATTCTCGAGCGTGTGCGTTGAGTGAAGAGACACAAGACGGGGAAAAAGTCAAAAAAAAAACTTCACCTCGGATTCGCGCACGCACTCCCAAAGTCCGATGAAGAAGAGCGCGCGACGTCGACGACGATAAGGCGAGAGAGAGAGAGAGAAAAGAAGAAGATGGAATCGTGGGTGGAATTTCCATCCAGAGAAGAAGAACAATCAGTTGCCTCTTTGTCCTCGTCCTCGTCTCGAAGTTGGGAAACGTTCGGGGAGGAGCGTTTTCTTCCCACCGCTGAGGTTTGTCAACGAACGAGTTTAGCCGGCGCGCAACCGATCGCTGCCGCGACCACTCACACCTCCGATGACATCATCGGCGAGAAGAAGAATATTCATCCGATATCGAAAGATGTCGCGCTCAGATGCATCAAACCGAACGATTATCGGTTGCGGAATTTGTTCTTTTCTCAAGACGTTTCGGCGTACACTACCGAGGAAAGAGTGCGAGTGCGAACGAACACGTTCAACGCGAACGGGAAGAAACCAAAAGCAGAGTTGGATATCACGAGTTGGTTGATGGAGGATAGCGGAGATGGTGCGGCGGTAGTGGATGTGTACGCCGTAGGGTTTCAAGAGATTGTACCGTTACAAGTGCAGAAAGTTTTGAAAGTGCAAGACGTGGAGCGAGACGCGCGGATGTGGGACGAGAAGATTTTGAGATGTTTGAATAGTAAGGCTAATAGTAGAAATAATAGCGACGGGACGGTGGAAAAGTACGTGAAGATAACGTCGATGCAATTAGTCGGGGTGTATATAACGATATTCGTCCGCGAGGAGTTGATTAGAAACGGTTCTATACGAGAGAGACCAATCTCGACGAAAGTGGCGACTGGATTTTCTTTGGGATTCGGGACGGGCGCTATGAATGTAAAGTTAGGGAATAAAGGTGGATGTTGCGCGTTGATAAAGATACGGGACACGTCGATTGCGTTTGTGTGCGCACATTTAGCGGCTGGTTCTAAAGAGGAAGACGCGAAGAGAAGAAACGCGGACGCGGCAGAGATTTTGCAAAAGTGCGTATTCGCTCCGGACGTTTCTTCGGAAGATGAAGAGGGAGAAGATGAGAGAGATTTCCGCACTTTGCCGAATAGCATTCGATGGGAGAAACCTTCGCGTGCGAGAACTGTACACGACGCGACGGTGTCGATATTCTTTGGCGATTTGAACTATCGTTTAAATGCTCCAAAGGATGACGTTTTAGAACACGTTAGATTAAAATCAAACGAGGCCGAATTGAACGCGTCCTCGTTTCGTGCGAACACGAACAACTACATTCCCTTGTTGAGACACGATCAGTTGTTGAACGAAATGCAAAGCGGGAACGTGCTTCCAGGCTACAGAGAAGGTTCTATTGAGTTTCCCATGACGTATAAATTTAAGCCCGGAACGTCGCGGTATTCCGGCATCGGACGGGCTGCTGTTTCATCATTAAAAGACAACAACAACAACAATGATTCTGAGTACGAGAACGATTTCAACGACGACTTTGACGAGGGTGAAAATAGTAGCTCCAAAGCAGACGATAAGGAAGAGAAGAAGAAACGCGCACCGGCTTGGTGCGATCGAGTTTTATGGAAAGGCGAGGATTTACAGCTGTTGGGATACAGAGACCACGATGAGATTTACCATTCCGACCATAAACCAGTATCGGCGACGTTTGATTTGAAATGTCGAACGGTTGATTACACCGGTCGATTAAAGCGAATGCTGACGGATTTACAGCGGAAACTAGATGCCGAAGAGACGAACAGAGCGCACGCGACGAAAGTAGTGTTAGAAAGCGGCACCACGTGTGATTTCGGCGAGGTGCAGTATTGCGAACGAGTGACGAGGAGGATACAGTTCAAATTCCCACGAAATAATCACGGGAATATGGTGTCCTTTTCAGTCGGTTTTCATGGCCGCGGGGGGAGTTACGACGACCTCATCAACGATACCGAAGACGACGCGCCAAAATGGGTGCGCGATATTACGCCAGCGAAAGCCACCGTTGATGCTGAAACGTCCGTGTTTGTCGACATCTCAGCGTTTGTTTCTGGAGCGGAAACCCTTCGTTCTATAGGTCCTTCGTCTTCGCTTGACGCCGTTCTAGTTATTCGCGCTGAACATTGTCAAGACGCGTACGTTGCACTCACGGGCGTCTATGCGCAAAATCCGATTTTTGGCGCGCCTTTGCGCTCTTTACCTCCGAGCGTATTTCCACCGGATGTTCCTTCAGTCGTCTCCACATTGGTCGATGCGCTCTTTGCATTTGGTTCAATATCCAAGAATGATTTGTTCACGCAGCAAAGCAGCGAAAACGAACGGAAGAATGCCGTGAGGAACTGTTTGCGTCTGTGCGGAGTCTCCCAAAATGCGTTTTTCAACGACATGCATTCCTCTTCTTCCTCTTCGTTGTTGGACGATTTTAACGCTTTATCGGTGACGTCCTCATCGAAAACATTCGCTTCTGTGGTTGACCTCGCGCTCGCGCTATTGGAATTCTTTCACGCCTTACCCGAACCGCTCTTTGGTGACGGTTCTCTATTTACAGGATGCTTCCGAGACGAAGAGCACGTAAACGAAGCGGAGAGAAAACAACGCCTCGAAAACGTCTTGAGGCAGTCGTTGGAGAAAACTGCGCACGCCTCGGCGACGTACACTCTCGCTTTCTTGACCACCTATGTTGGAAAAAACTCTCCGTCGTCTTCAATTCGACTCGAAAGCGTCTGTCGCGCCTTTGCAAACGCCTGGTTCGCGAAAAACGACGCCTCGACCTTTTCGCTCGTGCGTCGCGCGGAAATCGTGAAATGTTTACTGTCTTCTTCCACCACCGGAAACAACAACAACAACAACATTAACAACAACACCGCGACGCAGTCTCGACACCACCAACAATTGAACGATTTATTTAGCACTAGTGGTATTAGCGATGCCTCGAATAATAGCGCCGGTCCGAAAGTCATCGGCAGCTTGCTCGATTTGTAATATGTATTATAAAATAGAGAATTTTGGAGAATCCGAGAGAAACGACGACGCGCGTTTCGTATCTTCTCTCTTCGCGTCGTAAAAACAAAAAATACTCGACAAGAAGAAAGACGCGATATCACTACTCGCAATCGCATCATGTCGTCGACATCCATTCTTCTCTCCTCGCTTTCACTTTCACCTCTCCTCCTCTCCTCGCGCGATGGCGCCGCCAACGATTGTCCTCGTCGTCGTCTTTGTTCCTTTCGTCGGACGAAGAAGAGCGCCGCAGCATCGGCGCGGGGTTCGTATCTCTCTCCGAGAGCGTCTTCTTCTTCTTCTTCGTCTTCGTTTTCGGAGAAGGAAGAAGAGAGCGGCAAACTCCACCTCGATGGCGGTCGATCGACTTCTAAAGATCCAGACATGAGCGACGAAGCATCGATTTCTTGGCCGTATTCGCGCGTCGAGGAGTTCATGACGAAAGACCCGGAGACTTTGCAGGAGGATTTAAAGCTAACAGACGTGAAAGTGCAAAACTTCATCAAGACATACCATGGCGGGCCAGTCGTGAACAATCGCGGGGACCTCGTCGGCGTGATATCGAGAAACGATATCAAACGATTGTCTTACATTTCCTTCGGTGAAGAACAGAGGCACATTCGCACGATCGCAGATGCGATGACGTCGATGCCATTGACCGTAGGGCCGAAGGCTTATATTTCGGCGGCTGCGGGACTGATGTTAAAACACAAGATTCACCGTTTACCGGTTGTCGAGGAAGGCGAAGATTACGCGCACCCGGGGAAGTTAATCGGAATCATCACGAGAAGCGACATTTGGGAACCGTTGATTCAAAATTCCCTTTTATTGGACGAAGAATTTCAAAAGAGACGGTGCGTAAAGCCAACGCGTTCTGGCCTTCGTTTTACCCGATACCAAATCCGTTCGTATTTTCTCTCGGGCGTATAAATAAAACTAATGACCGATTTCTAGCGATCACATCTTGCACGATTAATCCACAGGGACGTCAATACACAAGAAGAAGAAGCAAAAATAGCACCGAGAAAAACAATACCAGAAAAAGCGAGCGTTTACTTTGATCTTCTCTATTTAGCCACCCCGAGAAAAACGCGCAACGTCTCAAACGAGACCAAAAAATACAAAGTCAGACTCTTCTCTCGCAAAGACGTGCCGAAAAGAGGACGAGGAAAAAAACAAGGCGTCTTCCCGCGACACGACGTCGATATCGACCGAGAAGAAGAAGACGAGAAAGGGGAGAGGCTGCTTCGACGGTGGTACGAAGAGTACGGCGAGGACGCGTACGTAGATCTCGCGGACGTGTTCGACGAGTACGAGTACTGAGGAAGAGAGAGAGAGAGAAGTTTGTAAAAAGAAACCTGAGTTTTGGAAGAAAAATGTATTCATTTTAAAAGCGCGCACACTCTCTCTCTGCCGGTCTTTAAAACGCACACGCGCGCGAGTAGTCGAATTTTGCTTTGCAGTCGCACGCGCAGGACAGCACTCGTCTCGCGTTTTCTTTGCTTTCTACGCGCGCTCGTAAAGAGACGCACGCACAAACACAAACGCAAAGGAAAGAGAGAGAGAGAAAGAATCGAATCGAAGACTGGGAAGACAATCATGCCGCCGTCGATGGAGCCAAAAAACAACGTCCAAACGGCGATGCAAAAGCTCCAACATCTCTCGCTGATCAACAAAGTCACCAAAGAACTCGATAAGAACTTAGGCGTGAATGATAAGACGTTGGCAGAGTTTATCGTGGACATTGCCAAGGCGGCGAAGTTTGATCCGAAGACGTTTTTTAACGAATTGCAAAAGAACGGAGCCGAGTTGCCAGAACCGTTCGCGAACGAGTTAGTCGGGACAATTGCACGGCTAGCGAATAAAGGTGGCGGCGGAGGAGGCGGGGCAAGCGCCGGGACGGGAGAGAAAAAGAAAGTTATCGTAGAAAAACCGACGAAAGAGAACCCGTTTCCGGGTTTGCACCGACCGGATGCAGAGGAACACGCGAAGATGTTGTCGCGCGAGTTGTACGGTGATAGGAACCCGATTGAAAACGCGTGCGACGATCCAAGGTTAGATAAGATGAATCCTGGACGATTAGACGAGAACAAACACGCATCAAGTTCAGGAAGAGGTATCGATGACTCCGCGTACGGACAGAAGAAGAAGAAGGCAGCATTAGAACCGGCAAAACGAACGATTAGAGGCAAACCCGAAGTCGGGAAGGTATACAGAGGTAAAGTGACGAACGTTATGGACTTTGGTGCATTCGTGGAATTAGTCGAATTTATGGATAAAACGGAAGGTTTGGCGCACGTTTCAAAATTACCGAGAGTATCGAACGGTAATTCCGCGAGAGATGTCGTGCAGAAAGGTAACCCGGTGTACGTGAAAGTGTTGTCTCTGACGAACAATAGGATAGCCTTGTCCATGTCGGACGTGAATCAAGATACGGGAGAGGAAGAAGTGAGTTACGCGAACAATCTTCCACCGCCACCACCACCGAGATCGAATCCAGCAGCGCCGCGCGGCGGCCCTGGAAGTAGTATTGACGATAGTAATAGCAACCCTATCGTGCCGAGATTTGGCGCCGGCGCGAAAGGCTCAAATATGACTACTGTGAAAGGTTTATCTGGAATTAAACAAACCGAGGAAGATTATGCTGCCGACGGACGCATGGTGGACGATAAGAGCGGATTAAATCGACGACGACCAATTAAGCGCATGTCTTCTCCTGAACTGTGGGAGGCGAGACAATTGATTGCGAGCGGCGTTTTGAAAGTTGAGGATTACCCAAACTTTGATCCAGAAAACGACGGGGTGTTGGCGTACGAAGAAGAGGCAGAGGAAGAATTCGATATCGAAATCAACGACGAAGAAGCCCCGTTTCTTGCCGGTCAAACCGATGCGGCTTTAGGTGAAATATCTCCGATCAAGATCGTGAAAAACCCGGACGGGTCCATGCAAAGAGCGGCGATGACGCAAGGCGCTTTGGCGAAAGAACGAAGAGAGATGAAAGAGACGCAAAAAAGAGCTGCGATGGATGAAGACGTTCCGGAAAATCTAAACCAGGCGTGGTTAGATCCAATGGCGGCTCAGGACGATCGGAAACTCGTCGCGGATGTTCGAGGACAAAACGTGGCTCCGGAGGACATGCCGGAGTGGAAGAAACAATCCGTCGGGAAAGCTCCGCAGTTTGGCTTCGCACAAAAAGGGTCCATTCTCGAACAGCGACAATCGTTGCCTATCTTTAAATTGCGTGAAGAACTGATTAAGGCCGTGGATGACAACCAAATCTTGGTCGTTATTGGTGAAACCGGGTCCGGGAAAACGACGCAAATGACGCAGTATTTAGCCGAGAGCGGTTACACGACCAAAGGCCGAATCGGTTGCACGCAGCCGAGACGAGTCGCGGCCATGTCTGTTGCCAAGAGAGTTGCCGAAGAAGTTGGCTGTTTAATCGGGGAAGAAGTTGGTTACGCCATTCGTTTCGAAGATTGCACGAGCGAAGATACGGTTATTAAATACATGACCGATGGTATGCTTTTAAGAGAAGCGTTATTGGACGACATGATGTCGCAATATTCCGTCATCATGCTCGATGAAGCGCACGAAAGAACGATCCATACCGACGTGTTGTTCGGTTTGTTGAAGAAATGTTGCGCCAAGAGGAAAGACTTACGCATCATCGTCACCTCTGCAACCTTGGATGCGGAAAAATTTTCCACCTATTTCTTCGAGTGCCCAATTTTCACCATCCCGGGGAGAACCTTTCCCGTCGAAGTCATGTATACGAAAGCTCCAGAAAGCGATTATTTGGATGCGGCATTGATCACTGTCATGCAAATCCATTTGACCGAACCAGAGGGCGACATTTTGCTCTTCTTGACAGGTCAGGAGGAAATCGATACGGGATGCGGCATCCTCTACGAGCGCGTCAAAGCTTTAGGCCCGTCCGTTCCAGATTTGCACATCTTACCAGTATACTCCTCCTTACCGTCTGAGATGCAAACGAAAATCTTTGAACCGGCACCACCGGGTAGTCGTAAATGCGTCGTTGCGACGAACATCGCCGAAGCGTCGTTAACCATCGACGGCATTTACTACGTCGTCGATCCAGGTTTCGCGAAGCAAAAAGTGTACAACCCGAAAGTTGGTATGGACTCTCTAGTCGTCGCGCCGATCTCACAAGCGTCCGCGAGACAGCGCGCGGGTCGAGCCGGTCGTACCGGTCCGGGTAAATGTTTCAGACTATACACGGAAGCTGCGTTCAAGAACGAGATGTTACCAACTTCGGTTCCGGAAATTCAAAGAACAAACTTGGGGATGACGTGTTTAACTTTGAAAGCGATGGGTATCAACGATTTAGGACCTGGTGGGTTTGATTTTATGGATCCTCCACCAGCACAAACCTTAGTCACAGCGCTCGAGCAGTTATACAACTTGAACGCGTTAGACGAGGAAGGATTACTCACCCGTTTAGGTCGTAAGATGGCAGAGTTTCCTCTTGAACCGCCGATGTCCAAAATGCTCATCGCCTCGGTCGATCTCGGATGCGCCGAGGAAATTCTCACCATCGTCGCCATGCTCTCCGCGCAAAACATCTTCTATCGTCCAAAAGAAAAGCAGGGACCAGCCGATCAGAAAAAAGCGAAATTCTTTCAACCAGAAGGTGACCATCTGACGCTGCTCACCGTCTACGAAGCGTGGAAAGCGAACAACTTCTCCGCGCCGTGGTGTTTTGAAAACTACCTCCAAGCGCGCTCGTTGCGTCGCGCGCAAGACGTTCGGAAACAGCTGTTGACCATCATGGACCGCTATCGCTTAGAAGTCACCTCGGCCGGTCGCAACTTCAACCGAATCCGCCGCGCCATCACCTCCGGTTTCTTCTTCCACGCCGCCAAAAAAGATCCGCAAGAAGGCTTCAAAACGTTGGTCGAAAACACCCCAACATACATCCACCCTTCCTCCTCTTTATTCCAGCGCCAACCAGATTGGGTCGTTTACCACGAACTCGTCCTGACGTCCAAAGAATACATGCGCGAATGCATCGCCATCGATCCGAAATGGCTCGTCGAGCTCGCGCCGAGATTTTTCAAGCAAGCCGACGCTCGAATAATGAGTAAACGCAAGCGCATGGAAAAGTTAGAACCGCTCTTCGATAGGTTCAACGAGAAAGACGCCTGGCGATTGAGTAAACGGAGAGGTTAGTTAGATTTTGCCTTTGTTTTTATATATATGTCGCGATTTTAGATAGAGAGAGTACCGCTACAAATAGAGACGCGCGTCTTTGTCTGTGATGTCATCCAATTAAAATCTAAAAAAAAATCTTCGCGATCCTCGCCTCTGCTCCTCGCCCGGGAAAACCTCTGTTCATCACACCGCGCGCGTCATACTTTTTAGCGCGCACACACATATTTATTACTTTAAGAAAACGACCCGACGAAAACGAGAAAATCGAGAGCTGTCTTCGTTTGAGAATATTTATTGACGCTGCTACTGTATTACTACGGTGTTAACGCGCGCGTGCTTGGATAAAAGTGATCGAAAATTGAATTTGAAACGGTTGTTAATAGCGTGAATTCAACGAATTCATCGAGAGAGAGAGAGAGAGAAACCTTTGAAAGATGTTTTCGACCGCCTCTGCTAAGAATCGAGCGAAGAAGAGCGCGAGGAGAGGGGCGAAGACGTTCGTCTCGAGCGCCGCGCTTTTCGTTTGTGCGCTCGTCTTCTCGTGCGCGTTTGGGTTTGGCACGTTCGTGGCAGTTGAAGCGCAACAAGAGTTCCTCACGACGGGAGCTTGGGCCACGGTCCAGCTGGCGGAGAACGTGAACGGCGTGGAGACGTCGTGTCCGTGCCCAGAAGGATGCTCGAACTGCGCGTTTCAAGATGCGTCCATGTTTGGTGCCGATAACACGGTAAAAACCTTGTATTCCACGAGCACGATGCCGACGGTGGCCATTAGCACGGGCGGCTCGGCTACCTTCGCCGGGTATACGAACACCACGGGAACCGCGGAAAGAATGACTTTGCAAGGATGTCCGGATGTGAGTTTAATGGTCTGTTTTACCTGCAATAACGCGCAAGGCTATTACGCGACTGGCTATGCCGGCGCGTATTCGCAAGAAGGCATCGGGACTGTTGGTACCGGCGTCGCTTGCGTGTATCAATACAAGTGCGCGGACGGCGGGAATTGCCAAGAGAGTTTGAGCGGGTTAGACGCGGCAAAGTACGTCGGCGCGTTGTTCATCATTTTTGTGTTCGCGTTTATAATCTTCTTGATTTTGCGCGGCAGACCGTGGCTGAAGTCCGTGGTCGATCCATGTGCACATTTGGATCGAACGAATCCGGATTATTCCATGTATCCGGAGTTACCGCCAGCGCCGACGGGAATGTTAGGTCTGGCGTGGTTGTGGAATGCGATACGAACGGACATGCCGTATTTACGTTCGCACATGACTTTGGACGAATACATGGTTTTGAGATGGTTTCGCATGTGCTCTATTTTCTTTTTGTTCGCTTCTGTGTTTTGCACGCCGGTTTTGGTATACTTTTATTACACGGACAGCGACAACGCGGTGAGTGGCACAGAAGCGACCATCGACACCTATTTGAATGGAAACGTGCGTCAAATCTCAATGTCGTCGGCGAAGAGTCACTTGACGTGGCAATTAGTCGTTGCCGAGATGGTTTTATTATCGGTAGTTTTGGTAAAGCTTATTGAACGTGAGTGTGTCACATTTGCTCGCATGATGTGGAACTTGAAACCGGAAGAGATTGGCATCAAATCGCACGCCGTAGTAATCACGGATATTCCGAAATACACCACCTCGCCGTTCCCGACGACGGAAATGAGCGAAAAACAAATGAAAAAGATCGCTGCGATGCAAGACAAACTCGGGAAGGAATTGAAGAGAGAGGAACATTCGACGTCGATTTCCGGACGATTAAAAGGTATGGTGCAACTCGCTACGGTGCAAAAGAAGATGGGCGATGAGCTCGCGAAGGAAGAGAGAGACACGAATGGCAGATTGGGAACCATGGAGCAAGGCCAGGATGAAGGCGCTGAATCCGCCGCGGATGTCGTTTTCGCCCAAGACGGCCGCGTTCGTGCTTTGATGCGTTGGGAGACAGATTCCATCTTGACTTCAAAAGTCGAACGCATCGTCGGTCCCGACAAGATTGCGTTTAAAATGCTTGCCTCAGACACGCGAAAGTTGGACACCGTTGCGCGCCGCTGGAAAGCGGTGCAAGACTACATGATTCAGTATACGAAAGCGTACAACGAATTAACGCAACGAAAACAGACCGATCCGCAAGCTTTTGAAGGCTCTTCCCGAAGTGCACGTATTTTGCGTTTCGAGTTGAAGCAAGCTACGAAAGGTTACACGAAGTACGTCAAGAAAGAGGCAAAGTTCTTCAAGAAGTTCAACGCCGTTCGCGAGAAGGAAATCAATTCCATCGAACCCGCCGCCGGTGCTGTGGTTGTTTTTAAAGAGCAAAAAGATGCTTTGGTGATGGGTTCCGTACAAATTGATGATCAGTTTGGCCAATGGCAAACGATGCAAGCGCCCGGGCCGTCCGATTTGGTATGGCACAACGTCGCAAGCTCGAAGCCGGTGAGAGATTGGAAGACGAACCAAATTCGTTTCTTCACCATTTTCATCACCATCTTTTTCATGTTCCCGGTCTCTTACGCGACGAAACTGTTCAACGAATACAAAGGTGAAATCGTGAAATACGTCGGAGAACAGTACGGGGAAACCTTGTATTCCATCATGATCGCGGTGTTGCTTTCTATCTTGATTGCTATCGCCGGTATGATTGCATCAATCACCAGTCGCATGACAGGTCTAACTTCGTATTCTTTGATGGACTCTTTCGGCGCTTCGACGTATTTCTACATCGTTATTGTTAACTTGGTCGTCGGGAACATGTCTGAAAGAGAGTTATGGCTCGATTTGGAAGACTGGTTGCAGCAACCGCACTTGTTCGCGTACACGTTTACGAGACAAATGATTGCAACCTCCACCTACTTCATCAAGTTTATAATCATGAGAACGGCTACGTCTACAATCATGGAATTACTGAACATCGGTTCTATTGGTGGTTATTGCATGAAGTCGTTTATGTATCGCGTTCGTTCGTTACAATGGCCGCCACAAAAGAAGAAAGTCGAATGGGCGACGCCGAAAGCGACTCCGATGATGCTTGTCCCGCCGCAAGCGATGATGATTTTCTTCATCGCAATGATTTACTGCGTTATCGCTCCAATCATCCTACCATTTGCGTTCATCTTTTTCTACGTCATGTACATCTTCGGTAAGCACATGTATGTGTACGCGTATTTGCAAAAGTACATGGGCGATATCGCCATGTGGGCCTGGCTCGTGCGTCAAATGATCTTCACGTTGTTCTTCGCGCAAATCGTGTTGATTTTGGGCATGCCCACGTTGGGATACGGATCGGAGGAATATCGAATCTGGTTGGTACCGATCCCAGTGATTACCATCTTGCAAACGATGCGTTCGAGAGAGTTGTTACAAATCGCCTTGAAAAGACCGATGTACGTCGACAACGTCGGCGAAACCGAGGAGGATATCAAAAAAGCACGATTCGGTGTCATTCGCGCGCAACAAGTCAAAGAAGCGCACGAAGGTGATTTGGGTTTGGAAAAGCACAAAACTGTCGAGGAACTTTTGGATTCCGGAGCGTGGCGAGGGTACATGCCGTCGAACGTTTTGCCGCTGGCGTCGGAAAGAAGCGCCGCGTCCGTCGTCTTGAAGAGATGGCGCGCTTACAAACGAACCAACAAATCTGGCGACGGGAAAGGCTTCTTTGGCATCGGGGCAAAATCAGTCAAGAAGGTTGAGAAAGTCGCGCCAGATGCAGTTCCGGCGGAAAAACTCGCCGAAGAAAAGAAAGAGGTGAAGAAGGAAAAGTCGTTGACGCAAGAGCAGTTGGACGCGATTAAATTCAGACAGGAAGCGGAAGAGGCGGAAAAGAAACGCTTGGAAGAGGCGAAGAAAAATCCTCCAAAACCGAAGCCAGTCGCCGCTAAACCGGTGGAAGAGAAGAAGGAAGAAGAACAAGAAGAAGAAGAAAAGTTTGACCTTTACGAATAAAGGAGCCGTGCGCGGCTTTCACGTACTTTTACACTTTATTTATTTTGACGTTAAAATACAGTTCTACTACTACTACTACTACTACTACTATTACGACTTCATTCCAACTCTTCCCACTCGCGCATGGTCTCCTCCGCTCTCGCTCTCGCCCGCTCTACTCTCCCGCTGACTGGTTGTTCTTTTCTATTCTCTCGCGCGCGTTCTCGTCTTCGTTCTCGTCTTTTCAACTCAGTCGCCGCGAACCGTTTCGCCCATTTTTCATTCAATTCAAACTGTAATAACTCCGCCTCGTCGTCGTCGTCGTCATCTTCTCCTTCCTCCTCCTCCTCCTCGTCGTTAAAAAACACGACCGAACTCATCCACTCCTCTTCTTCTTTTACCTTCTTCTTTCGTCTCCGCCGTTGCCGCGTCGGTGGCGGCCAAGAGACGAACGTTTCCCAACTTTGCCTCTTCTCTGCCACATCTTCTTCGTCTTCGCGCGATGATGATGCCGGTGATAAAGACGGTGGACCGCGAAAGAGAATCTCCCTCGGCGGCGGTGGAAGTAACCACGCCGGTGGGTGGTTCGGGTCGAAATCTTTCGGAAGGAGAGGGAAAGGAGGAGGAGGAGGAGGACGACGACGCGTTGCCGTCATCAGTATAATGGAGCAAATTCGTACGCGTCGTCGTCGCTTTCGTGTAGTTTAGGGTTTAGGGTTTATAGAAAATCTAAAAAGGGGGAAACACAAAAA
>Ga0255765_1000169_pt1 | contig 85649 bp, 77 predicted proteins | sample 041ome_8_FD_179965 | JGI IMG/M metagenome (GOLD analysis project Ga0255765, IMG submission 179965) | Coastal salt marsh microbial communities from the Groves Creek Marsh, Skidaway Island, Georgia - 041407BS metaG (version 2) | ecosystem: Environmental > Aquatic > Marine > Intertidal zone > Salt...
AGAGAACAAAAAAGAGTCTTGTTGGAAGAAAGGTTTGCGTAGCCTTTGAAACGTCCAGACATCAATACCATCCATCAGAAACGAGGAGTGGAAATTTGTATTAGGTGTTCAGTTTGTGAGCAGAAAGACGAGCAGAAAGAGCAGATGGACGACTTCAATCTGACAAAGCATGTGCACAACACTGAACATGTAAACACTGAACTCATAGACGACAACGACCCGAGCAGTAGCAGCGACTAGAATTTTTTTGTATCTGTTTTACATATACAGATTCAAGAATCTAAATGAAAAAACGAAGAGTGTAAATTGGTGTTAGGTGTTCAGTTTCTTTTTGCTCTTTCGCAAAATTAATATTTTGGAGGACTCCTAATCCTTATTATGCTTGCAGATTACACACAGTAAAACTATTCCCACGAGAGTTGATTCGCTACCAAAACAATGGAGGTGATCGAGACGATGACGAGAACGGAGACGAGTGCCGAAGGTCCGAAGATATCGTCGTATCTTGCAGACGGTTCTCGCTTTACGATGCGATTCGCTCGTACTAGGTACGTGAAAAGTGCGTAAATCATGAATAAAATGGCAACGGGTGCGAGTGCGAGACCGCACGTATCCGATGCTGTGATCTTCCGCTTTTGTCTTGCATTTCCTTCCGTGATGACGTGAGTATTTTGGCCGCGAAAGAGATTTATCGTTTCTGAGGGCGAGCCAGCTTCAAACGAGAGTAAACCGAGCGATAAGAACAAAAGCAACGTCGACATTGAAAGCCACTGCAGCAACGTTCGTTCGTTCGCAAAAAACGTTTTCGGTTCGATTTTTATCGGTGTGTATCTTTTACTTCTTTGACTTTCGATATCCTCGTTTTCGCGATTTCTCGCGGAGCTTCTGGCGTAATTACGAAATCGTAGTAGCGACATCGCAGATGCAAGGACGTGCGCTAAATCGCGATTTCCATTACCCGATCTGGTCTCGTGAGAGTTTGTGGACGTTATTTGTATCGATGTCGTCGTTTGCGTTGTAGATTTTGGCGTCGAATTTTCCATCGTATTCTTTTTCGCGGGGCAAGAAGTGATGCCGAAATTATTTTCAGCCGCGAAGTCCCACCAATGCGGGAAACGCGAAATTTGAGCGCCGCGAATAACGCAAGTGCCGTGAAGAAACTTCGAAAACTTCCACACCTCCGTCGCGTTGATTTCGCGCAAAATATCTTCAATCCACTGCGGAGTTTCTTCGACTTGAAGCTTGACCTCGAGGACCGCAAACGGAAATTTAGCGCTCGCTTGATCGTTGCCTTCTTCAATCCATAGTTTCGTGTTGGAAATTTCGTCGAACCACTTTAAATTCGTATCGAGCGAAATACGAACTTCATTGTTATCCGAGTGTTGAAACGCAGTCCTTCGATACGAAGTACGGATAGCTGGCGATAGCGATTTGCCTTTAAATTCATCTTCAAAAACATCGCGCGCGAGTACGCTTTGTCGATCGTTACTGTGGAGTAAAAACTCCTTGCCGTTCCGAGCGTTTTCGTAGAACTTTAGCGCTTGGTCGCGCGGAAGCGAGAAGCGCTCTTTGACGGAGTTATCGAGCGACCAAGATTCATGATGCGTCTTGCGTTCGAAAAACACGATGTCGTTTTCGTTGCTTTTCTTTTGAGAGAATACTTTGCTTCCATACCAGCGACACCTCACGAGCCTGGCGCCTTGTAATCGATTAAGTCTCTCGTTGTAAACGCGCAAGTCTTTGCTATCAAAATACACCGAGGTAATTTTTTTCGCATCGTGGTCGATGAAACTTCGACCATCGTCGTCGTTATCCTCGTCGCTTGCCGAGTCTTTGCTGGTGAAATTCAGAATAGGAAGGTACTTGATAATCGCAAGCTGCAAAGAAATAACTTTATCGAGTTGTACCCAATACTTTGTCGTCTTTCGTTCAAACGTGCTTGGTGGCTTCCAAATATTTTCTTTTACAGAGTCTACGTGCAAACCATCTCGAATAATTACGTGACATTCGCTCACGAGAGACAATATCGACTCGAATTTCAGCGCGCACGCTCTCATAATATCTTCGACGATTTCTTTCGTTGTGTCGGCGAATCCGAGCGCTGTCAAAAAATATTCATCGAGTCTCAAAATCTCTCCCTCTGCCTTCGATAGCGCCGCGCGAAACTTATGAGATAAATCCCCCTGATCGTTCGTGAAAGCGGTGGTCCGCATGCACTCAAGCAACTCGTTTTCTAGTGCATCGATTTGATGCACTAAAAACGCGCGAACGGTTTTGAAGTTATCTAACTCTTTTTCAACGAGGTTCTCTCTCGGACTTCTTTCCTCACCTACGGACGCTTTTTGTTCCAATGCGTTGAACGATAGGCGCGGGTAGTGCGATGGAAAGCGATGAAATGCGTCCACGCTACGTCGATGCACGCTGTTCCGAGGTGAACAGTGCATGATTCACTTCCCCCGATGTACGCGCGCGCGCGGATAAAATAGTGACTTGTGGGGTAAGTTATTTCGACACAAATATTTTTTTAATTCAACTTTAACTGAAAGTCCGTAACTCCCCTAGACAACTCTACGAGTAAAGCAGTTTACATAAAAATCTAGATCGTGACGTCGGAACTTGTACTGTCTACTACCACTTTTTCCTCATCATCAATAGTTTCAGGCGCCGGAGGAGAAGGCTGCTCGTTCAAAAGAATAGCATCCTCGCCCGTAAATATCCCATTCACTAAATCTATTTCCGCGACGTATATACCGCCGCCATTGGGCTTGCGCGCCGTTCTCTCTTGAATCTCTTTCCAATCTCTCCTAGTCATAATTGAATACGCGACGTACAGTTTACACTCGTCCTCTACCATAGTCGGGTACGCGTACATAGAATTCTCGCTACCTTTTTCTACGATAGCTGCTAAATGCCAGCTCTCCCCGTCGTCTTCTGATATCGCGACGTACAAATTCGCTCGATACTTTCTATCGTGGTTATACGCTAAAGCTAATCTCCCGTCTGCTAACCTTAACAAATGAATCTTTGAATTTGGATTCGGTAAGCCGGTCGAGGAGGCTTTCGTCCACGTTTTACCACCATCATCACTTAAACTTTTATATATTTCACCCACTGATGTCCTAAATAAATGCAAAACGCTCGAGTTTGATAATTCTGCCATCGTTCCTTCAATCAACCACGTTTCCGAATCCGTTAGCGACGTCTCCGAAGGTTTCCACGTTCTGCCGTTGTCTATTGAAATAAGCGCGCCCGCGGACGGAGTCGCATCTGGACTTGGACATCCTTCGCGTTTTGTTGACATTCTCGGCACTTCTTCCCAGTACGGTAAAATGAGAGTACCTTTATGCTCTCCTCGGCTAATCTGTATCGCCGGGTTCGCAATAACTTTTGGAATCCCGGTGTTGTGTGATTGCGTCAAAAGCTCGACACGCTTTGACCAACGAAAACCATCGCGCGTGGTTGCAAATCGAATATCGCCACCGGGTGCCCATCTCGGAATATCCGCGCCATCGATGGCAGCAACACCTCCACCGGGTTTCATGCACGTAGAGGACTCTGCGAAAAAAAGCGTCAACGTCTCACCGTGTAGGCGCAAAACCGGCGCCCAAGGAATTGCGCCGCGTTGTTTCCCGATCGGCATGCGAATCGCTTTGGTCCAAGTCTTTGCATCGTCCGAATATGCGCACATGAAATGTTGATCTGGCTCTCCTTCTTTAACTTTCGCGGCTTGCCAAACCATGATCCAATTCCACAAGGCGCGAGCCGGGAGCCTTGAAATCATCGCCATGTGCGAATAATCAATCCCCTCTCCAGTTTCCTTTGATGATGATGATGTCGACGTCGTAACATTTGAATCGGTTTGTTCTTCTTTCGAATCATCCATAGGACGTCCTGGATTGACGTAAACTTCGTATCTCTGCAATGAAGAAAATGCAGCACTATCTTCGACTTCCTTCTCCTCGCTATTTTCACTAAAGCAAGTTTGTACCATTTTTACACCGACACCGTCCTCTATTCGCTCGAAGGATGCAGGAGCGTTCGAATACAACGCCTGGCCGAGAGATAATAACGCTTCTTTTGCACCGGCAATCTTCGCATCCGCATTTGCACTCGATTTTGTCGTTTTCATTTCATCTTCCAAACCTCTCACGCGCTCGGCTAAGACATGTTTGTCGGCACTGAATGCGTCGATTTCTTCTTTGCACTTCGTGCTCTCTTCGTCCCTCTCGTGTTGCACGGCGTTTAATCTGCGCTCTAGATCGTTCGCGTTCGCTCTCATTTTTTCTATTTCTTGTTCTCTCTTTGCTTTCATTTGACTAGACTCTTCTTCCGTCTTCTCTAACGTCGAACGCGCAACACCTAACTTTTCTTCGCAACGCCTCTGTTGAACATCGAGTCTCTGGTGCAACTCGTCCAAGCCAACCTGCGCATCCTTCCAGAGATAGAATAACGTGAACGTCAATCCAATAGTCACGAAGACGAGAAGGTTTCTGAATACGGACGACATGCTTCTCGGCCTTTCTTTTGGTCTAAAATAATGCTACAATACTTACTATTTCACGCGTAGAGAACTAAAGAATGAGGTGAAAAGAAGAGTCTCTCGTAAGTGAGTACGTACGAGGAGAACAGGCGGGACAACAAGTTTTGGATATTTCGTCGCGTCTTCTTCAGAAGTTTTTCTCTCAACTGAAGGTAGATATCACACGTTCTCGCGCGCTTGCAGATGACTCAAATCGTCACTTCGCGTATTAAAACTCATACGTTCGCGCAGTATGCCGTCACCAATGCGCTTAAAGAACGTCGTCACCGAACGATGACTGCTTCGCTGTCCTCGTCTTCGTCATCAACATCGTCATCGGCAGATGAAAAAACGGGAGCGAAAGCAACAGCTTCATCGGCGTTTACTCGAAGAGATTTAGCCACTTCCTCGATAATGATGATTGCCGCAACTTCGACCGTGTTTACTCGCCGATTCGCTTTCGCGGAAGAGGACGATGGCGACATGTCCCAAGAGGAATTGGACGCGTATGTTAAAGCAGTCACAGAGAAAAATAGCGGCGAAATTACCTACGTTGATGTAGATGCGGAAGTTGAGGATGCGAGTTTATCGAGTACATTCAAAATGTCATCGTTATGGAAACTAGGAAGCAAATCAAAAAAGGCGAGTGGAAGTGAGGATACCTCGAATTATCCAGATGCGACTTTCGATGGTCTCTTGGATCCCGTAAACGGGAACGTCGCTTCTCGTGTCTTTTTCACAAAGACTGAGAACGTTGACGTTGATTCGGTAGAGGGATTAGGAAAGCCCGAGAATGTGCAAGTGTATAGGCAGTTATATTTGGAGAAAGTAAATGATACGTTCAAGCGATCTGATATGCTTGGTGCGTCTACGAGAACCGATGCAAATGGGATTAAATATTACGATTACGAGCTGGTCGCCTCGCCTCCGCCAAAGTCCTGCCCGAGTGCGGTTGGATGTTTATATCCAGAGCATATCTATCTAATTTCGTCGTGCGTAAAAGACAAAAAAATGTTTGTGATGGTTATTGATGCGACGCCAGAGCTATGGCGTCAAAGTGGTGCGTCGTTAAAAAAACTTCGTTCGAGTTTCAACGTCGCGGCGAAGCAATCGGAGACAAACCCTTCGTCTCTTTCAGAAGCATAGATAGAAGACACTACAGCATATGAATTTAAGTAATGCGATTACATAAACTCAAAGAGTGCTCGCGCTACATTTCCTAAGTAACTCTTCATTTTGGTACAACTTGTGTGCTAATTTCTAAGCGCTACTGCTATTCAACATTCGCTGCTCGACTAACTTTTTTGCCCGCTCGGCCAGCTCGTTCTTCCTTTTCGTTTCTGAATCATCCGCTTTGTCCGAACCATCATCACCTCTTGTCGATGGTGGTGTAGTCGTTGAGTTTGCATCTGAGGCCGGCGCTGTTGTTGATGTCATCGTCGTCGCGTTCTTCCGTAAATTCAAAATCTTTGAAAGCACATTGCTCGATTTCGTACTGCTATTAGATGAACTCTCTCTCGCCAAAGCAGCCTCCTCGCGAGCCCGAGCGTTGCAAAATACGTAATACAAAGGCGTCGATATAAACTTCAAAACTACATATCTAACACCAGGAGGGAACAACATATGAAACGCAAACAACGGAGAACTGTCGCCATACCCTTCTCTACCTTTAATCTGTTGAAAAAAACGCAAATAGGTCCACGCCATGGTCGCCCCGATGATATCGAAAAGCCAAATGCCGAAGCTGTGATGTTCGGCTCCTCGAAAAATGCACCATCCAAGCGTGCACGAGACGTACATGAGGATTAAGTGCTTGTTCCTTACGGATTGTGGTGGATGTGCAAACGAAGGTATCCATTTTGGCAAATTAAACGCCACGCACTCGTCCGGACTAAGTTGAAGTAACGCGATGAGTAAAGCGGCGATGACGCCGTGAAATCCGCTTATTTTCGCAAAGAGAAAGTATTGGTCTCTCGTGACGACGTACAGTACAAACATGATAACAAAAGTCGTCGCTCCAATACATGCATTGGTAACGACGATGAACTTACAAAATTCGACCGGATCCCAACTTGCTTCGACAAATTTCCCGATGAATATCAACATGAAACAGGAAAAGAGCAAATTTAACGGGTTCGTTTCGAAATAGCCAGCGGAGAAGACGTTCCAAAAGTGTGTCGGTATGGTTTTATCGGGGATCAACGCGAGAAAATCTTGCGAATTCGGAACGAACCAATACACCAGATGGTTAAAGACCAAAACTCCAACGAAGAACTTTTGCGTAAACGACGACGTTTTCAACGTTTGCATCAGCTCAACGGGTATGTTCTTTTCCACGTCGGAGAGGAAATCGTCCTCTTCCGTTGTCGATAATAAAACCGACTTTTCAGAATTCGCGGTTTGTTCGATGTCATCATTACCCACGCGGCCTCCACTCTCCATGATGTTCACAGTGTTCGCGCGTGTACTTTTCTCTCTCTTTCTCTCTCTCTCTCTCTCTTCTCAACTCGTACTAAAAAAGAAGACGGGAATGAAGAAATTGCGAGCAGTAACGCAAAACGCGAAAGACCGAAAAAATTCGAAAAAAAACGAAATTTTTCACCGGGCCCCCTGCAAAAAAAATACGCGACGACATGGAGGACGATGAAAGAGTTCACGAAGAAGGTAAAGAGGAGGAAGAAGAAGAACTGATGAGCGCATCGTGCTCTTCTTCTGATGAGATTCAGCGCAAAAAGGAACCATCGTCAAGGAAGCAGTCAACAAACTCCAAGACAACGACGACGACGACGACGACGACGACGACGACGGGTCTTCCTGCCGTTTTCGAAGAGGAAGAAGATGATGATGATGATGATGAAATACAGAGCAAAGATTTCAACCAAGGATCGAAAGTTAAGAGCGCATCGACATCGTCGCACGTTCTAGAAGAAGAGTTGCGTCGAGCGAGGAGAGAGATATCTGATTTGACACGCGCGAACGAAACGATTGAAAACGAAAACTCAGAGTTGATGATATTTTTAGAAAATTTCGAAAAAGAGATGGAGAACGAGAGGAAAAAGGTTTCGCAGGCGAAGGAGGAGATTAAGCAACTCACGAACGCGCTAGAAAGCTCGAAAGAGAGCATTCAGATACTCTCATCCGATCGCGAACAATTATCGGATCAGTTAGAACAAGTATCAAAGAAGTTACGCGTCGCGAATCGTCACGTGTCGATATCGAAAGAAAAAGAAGCGACGCTCTCCAGCCGACACGAAGAGGTGAGGAAACTTGCCAACAGAATAGATGCCCTTCTTACGGATGGGTACGTAGCCGTCGCGCACGATAACACGAATACTATTAGCAAGAAAACGAAAAAGACCACGGCGAGTAATATCATTAAAAATGGTATCGTCACGATTCATTCCAGCACGAAAACTCTGCACAACAAAAATGATGATATTTGCGCGAGCAGTTACGCCACCATGTATTCTCTATCGAAGTAGCGTTTACATACGAGCTTGCGTACCAAAATTAATCTCACATGATGTGGATGTGCGTGTGTGTTCAAATACGACGTGTGACATGATGATCACTATAATTTTAAGAACATTTCTTTTCAAACTACCATGGAATTTGTAATCCATCCTCGCAGTTGATGAACAAACCATTATACTTATCCACGTCCATGAGAGAAATTTCGTGCATCACCCGTTTCGCTCCAACTGAAGCGTCCACGGCACCTTCGATTTCCCAAATTTTCTCGTACTTTTTCGTCATTCCGGTTTTGTTAAAACCTGGATGCAGTATTTGCACGGCAATTTTCTCTTTCTTCAACTCTTGAGCGAGCAGTTTACCCCCCATGTTCGCCGCAGCTTTGGACATGTGATGCCCGTAGTCGTGGCCATCTGGATTTTGGACTTCGCGCCAAGAAATTGACCCGCCTTGCGAAGTGATCATGGCAATCTTACACGTTCCGTCCGTTTTCAACAGCTTCATGTCTCTCAAAACCTTGACGACTCGCAACGGCCCAACCGCGCAAATGTCGATCATTTTCATCTCCTCTTCAAAGTTCATCGAATCCAAAGTTTCCAATGGTTCGTAAAAATATCCCGCGTTATTGATTACGATATCCACTGGTTCGGTGATTTGTTTAAATGCGTTCGCGATGGATTTTTCGTCCGTGATTTCGCAATTTTCTATTACTTGCGTGTCCGATAACGCGGAGAGTTCATCGGACGTCTTCCTGCACGTACCGAGAATAAAAGCGCCTTTATCGTTGAGCTCCTTTGCCAACGCTAATCCGATGCCTCGGTTAGCACCGGTGACCAAAACGCGCTTCCCTTTCAAAAAAGAACCATCGTAAACGGCGTCGATGTCGAGCATTCGGGTGTTATTTTCTTTTTTCCCATTGGCAAATCGCAACGGTTGATCCGCGATGGTATATTTACTTGCATCCGCCGCAACAGTCATGCTCGATGTGGAAAGTTTACTTTCTCTTCCGTTACTTTTACTGACGATGATTTTATCCGTGCTTACCAATCCAGAACTGAACAGAGTTTTCTTGGAAGAATATAAGAACGCCGCTTTGCTCGAAGATGATGACGACGACGAACAAGACGAAGACGAAAAAGAAGTTCGCGAGAGTTGTGCGGCGCGAGTGAAGGAGTTCAACGGGGAAGCAAGCATTTCCTCGAAAAGGTGAAGAGGAAGAAGAAGCTGAGTTTTTTTATGCGGAGTGATTCGCTGGTGTCGTCACTTTTCTCGAAAATAAAAAACTCGTTAGTCGTAACAACCGAGAACAACAACAACAACAACAACAACAACAACAACAACAACAACAACGACCAGTGGTGGGAGAGCACGGAGAATATTAGTAGTAGCACGCGAGGAGTAAAGAGCAGAACGAAAAGAGAGAGGATGACAAAGCCTCCTCTCTTAGCTGTTCTCCTCCTCTTTATATTCTCGGCGTTAGTTGTCGAACGCGTTGAAAGTGGATTTCACGTAGAGCGCGCTTCCTTTACGGTTTCTTTGCCGAGTAAATTAAAAGGAAAGTACGACATGGCCATCGCGAATTTTGGCGTTCCTTTGTACGGAGCAACCTTGGTAGGATCGTTCAAATATCCAAAAAGCGACCAAGACGGGTGCGCAGAGTTCGACGCGAACGCATTCAACACAAACAGCTCATACGGAGCAAACATCATGCTATTGAACCGAGGAGAGTGCCCGTTCACGACCAAGGCATATTTTGCACAAAAAGCGGGCGCTGAAGCAGTGATTATTGTCGATAACATCGCGGAGGATTTGATTACTATGGATGCGGCGGATGATGCGGAGTCGCAAGAGTACGTGAAGAACATATCGGTTCCGGTTGCGCTGATAACCGAAAGCGTGGGTGAAAAGTTTGAGGAAGAACTCTCAGCAGGCAACGCGGTCATCGCTACGCTCAATTGGACTGACGTGTTACCACATCCTGATTCAAGAGTTGAGTACGAAATATGGACGGAGTTGACGGATTCGTGCGGCGCGAAATGCGACGCGCAGGTTGGGTTTCTCAACGACTGGGCACCGATTGCGAAGGAGCTGGAAACGAAGAATTACACACAGTTCACGCCTCACTATCTCACGTGGTCGTGTCCAGAAGGGTACGAAGATTCCGACGTATGTCTTTCGGAATGCATAAATCATGGCAGATATTGCATTCCTGATCCGGACGACGACTTGTATAGCGGATATTCCGGATCGGATGTTGTCGTATCAAACTTACGGGCGCTCTGCGCGTTTAAAGCTGCGAATGACTCGCACGTCCCAACAAAGTGGTGGGACTACATCACCGAATTTCAATCGTCGTGCACAATGGTCAGTGGATTGTTCAATGCGTACGATTGCGCCGAAAATGCAATGAAGCTTGCGGGCTTGGATATTTCTTCGTGGAAAAATTGTATAGGTGATATCGACGCGAATTCTGAAAATTCCATGATGGAGGAACAAATTATAGCGCAATCGCCTCCCAGTGAGTCCACTCGATCTTCGGTGCGAATATTACCAACAGTGGTCATAAATGACGTGCAATATCGAGGTAAATTGGCGCGCGGAGAAGTGTTGAAGGCGATCTGCGCGGGATTCCCCAATGATCTCAAACCAGAGATGTGTAGCGACAGCGGTCTGATAAACGATAAGTGCGCACAGGGAGCTGATGGATGGAATACGTGTTTGAGCGATCCGAACAAGAGCGGCGAGACTACATGCTCGACGACGAGTGCGTTTCCATACTATGAGTGTGTCTGTCCGAAAGGTTTGCACTCTGAGTTTTCAGATTCTTTAAACGCGTGGAGTTGCGTGTCCGTACAGCAAAGCGCCCGAAGCGTCGGAAAAACGTCGACGGTTTTAGCCAGCGTTTTCTTTTCCTTGTTAGTGTTAGTCATTTGTTTGTTCTTATTCTACCGTTGGAAAATGAAGCAAGTCATGGACCAGGAGATTCGGGGAATTCTCAGTCAGTATATGCCTTTGGATGATGACGATATGGAAGATGAGGACGACACGACGCGTTTGAATGCACGGAACGATAGCAGCAGCGCCGGTTTGGGACGCAGCGGATCTCCAGCAGCCATGTTTGGAGTTGAGAATGGTAGAGATGGCGGATTGAACACCAACAGAGAGTTTGATCACTTGTAATTTTAATACTGCACATACATACACACATATTGCTACGCTTAACTCAACTATTCGGCGCAAGTAACATATTCCTTTCATTCGCGACGGATATTTGCGCGTCACGAGTTTATTACGGCAATTTCCAACACTTTGCCTGCTGCAAAGATCCGTCGTCGCGTTCGCTCGTGGCATCTCCTCCCGCGCCCTTTCTGCTTTTACACGTCAGATAACACGGTGTTGAGAAAATCTCCTCGTCTGATAATTTTTCCCCGAAAGTCAACACGCAGCTTCCATCGGTATGATTGGGATGAAGATGTGCATCTACACCGAAGGCCTCTTTAAAGAAGTTTTCCGTTGGTACTTTGCAAAAGTTCGTACACGATCCGACGCATCCTGATTGTTCTAAATATCTACATTTTTTTAACTTCACGGCGGCGAGCACGCCATCGGATTCTCTCGGAACTCTCTCGGACGGCCCGACGAGCCACCCGAAGAACTGTACCGTGATAAAACTATTCATTTCGTCTACCCAATTCGAAGGTTTTATCAGTTTCTTGAACAATATCCTGATGACCTCCGGGATTAATTCTAACAAGGTTGCAGTCACAACTGCTCTCTGCGCGTCCGTTCCCTTAAATACCACGCCGACTTCGTTTGCTAAATAGACCAGTCGTTCGTATGAAAATATGGAAAACTTCTTCGCTTCTGAAGATAAAACACCATCGGTTGATTCCATGATTTTCCCGGCTAACTTTGCGTTGAATAAAGCGATGGCAAACTTGTCGTACACGCTATCGCTGTAACTCGTCTCGTTAGAGGCATACGATGCGATAGATTTTCCAAATATGCCGTATTCGTAGCTATCTTCTTCTTCTTCTTCTTCTTCGTTTTTTCCACTTGCTGTTCTGTTACTCATCGCAACAGCGTCGACTTCGTCACTGTCGTCGTCGTCGTCGCCCCGAACTGCACGCGTTTTCGTGAGATTTACGCGACGATGTGCTCGTCGTCTGCGTAAATGACGCCGCGAGTTGCGAAGGATGTTTTGCTTTGATGCCGCTGTTGTGCTCGTGCTACTCGCAACAACAACACTCATCGTTCTTTTTTGGGCTTGTGTGGGCGTTGTGGAAAAGAAATAAAGAAAACTAACTCAACACACTCAAAAATCATTCGCGGTGCTGCGCGGTGCCGGAGTGTACGAATAAGAAAGACTAGTAATGTGGTATCTACGCGTATACATCAACTATTTTCACATGATAGTGCAACAACACGCGGGTTTGTCTATGTCACTGCTCCTATGCCGCCCTCCTGCATCCCCTCCTCGAAAATCCAAACTATCTAAATCGCTCTGTTCGTATTGACTGACCTCGTACTCGACTACTTCTTCTATTCTCGACTCGTTCGCCCAAGTCACGCTTTTCGAGCGAAAATTCTCCTCTCCTTTCTTAGCGTCTGGCGAACTGGACGGCGATGGCTTCTTCGCTGCTGGCATAGTTTCCGCGACTCTCTCTCTCTCTCTCACTTTCTATGTATTATATATGTATATGATGTGCTCTCTCTTCCTCGCGCTTTCTTTCTTTTCTCCGTGTTGTTGAGATGGCTCACACAAAATATCAAAAGAAATTATGTTCTCTGTGATGCTCTTTAAACGTCCAGTTTTTGATTGGTTAACTTAGCCGGGCGGTTTACCTTTTAGTTGCACGAGAAGAAGCGGCGGTCACTGTCACGACTATCGATCAGAGGGAAACGTAAAGACTGATGCTGGCGTATACAGAATTATATATCCGCGTGTTTTTGTGTGCGTCCACGCGTATCGTTTTTGTGATGATGGTCGGGAGCAGCGAAAAGCAAAAGGCAGAAAGGGGGAGCCCGCGACGCAAAAAAATCAGCAGTCATCGAAGGGGTCGCACAACCTGGACACACAACACCCAAAATTTTCCAAGAGCGCGGGCAAAAAAAAACATTTCCGCTTCACAGTTTTCTTTTGTGTGTTGTGTGCGCATAAAATATACACGCACATAATACGCACAGGACGACGAAGATACGAAACAACAACGATGAAACGAAGTGTTGGACTTTTCTTTTTCGCGTTGACGCTCGTCGTCTTTCTCCTGAGCTGCGGCGTCTCCGTCACCGATGGCGCACGAATGCTGAAACAAAATTACGAGAGCGAGGACGGAGATTTTGAGAGGATCGAGAATAACGCGATACGGAGAAGAACCACTAAGAATGAAGAGGAAGACGAAGCCGCTATCGAAGCCGCTACTCGAGAAGAAGAAGAAGAAGAAGAAGAAGAAGAGATTGAGAACACTCAGTTGAATGAAGAAGAAGAGAGTGAACTCGAGCAAGTCAAAGAAGAAGTAGTCAAGGAAGCTTCGGAAATGTCCTCCTCGTCCTCCTCTGAAAATGCTGATGAAATCACGGATTCGTCATCGCAACAAGACGAAGGAGGCGACGAGAAGCTTTCCGCCGGGGAAAAAATATTGGAAAAAATGGAAAGAACGGCGTCAAATTTTTGGGAAAGCATGACCGGGCAACCGGAAGGGAAGGAGAAGGATTTGATTGATAAAATCGTCGAAACGCACTCGCTCGAAAGCGCGCCTTTGGATGGGTTTCTCATGGACGATGCGGATTCAGAGTGCGGACCTTCCGGTCCTTTCGCGTTAATGACGATTTGGAACACCGTGGATAAGTTTAGACGAGAGAAGCTCATCGATTTCTTCGCACAACACGACGACGACGTTTCGACGAGTGATCCAACTTGGAGCACAGTCGCGGTAAAATCGCTCAAGCTTTCGGGTGTTTTCTCCACTCGATTCGCCGGTGAAGGCGAATCGAAACGCGAGTGCATCGCCAACTTCCTCACCAATAACAAAATGCGACAACTCGAAGACGTGAACAGGGCCAAAGGAATTGAGACCTCTCGTCCGCACCAAACCGAACGACAGCGCGATTTAGCGAAAGGCAAAGAGGCGAGACTCTTACGAAACTTCGTCCTGACAAAGATTCTTCCGTCTGCGCAGATTCTCGAGGCCAGAGGTACTAACGATGAAGCAACTGTTCTCGTTCTCGCACTAAATTGCAAAGTTGAAAAAAGACGCGCACTTTTGTTCGCGCTGTTCGATGCTGTGATTTCTACGCTTAAGTTGAATGCCAACGAAGTCGCTTTGAGCTTGGGAAGACGTCACGTAACGCAGGACATGTATGAACTCATCAACCAAACACCTGGGCAACTGCTTGGAGAAGAAGGAGGTGATAAATTTATCTACAAACGCGGTGACGACCCAATCATAGTCAAAGCAGGCATCTGTCCAACATTGGTTGGAATACATGACGCTGACGAGGGCGACGAAGGATTTGGGGATGAAAGAGAGCAGTTGCAGCGAGCGCACGACGAAAGGGATCACTTGGAACGCGCGCACGCGCGCGCTCGCGATCATTTCTCGCCGCATCGCTCTGAAAATCATCACGACCCTACCAATCCACACCATCAACACACGCACGGCTCACACCATATGGGTTCGCTTCCTGGTATGCAAAGCGTATTTGGCAGTAATTCTATGAATATGCCCGGCGGAAGAGGAGGAAGTTCTAACAATCGAGCAAAGCAACTGGGGATGTCGGCTTTTGGTATCAGCGATCATGCAGCTATGCTTGATCCGAGATCTCGAAGAAACGAAGGGGGAACGCAACCAAAATCCAATTATGTGCCAACTTTAGAAGATCCTCTTCAAGGGTACTTGAATAGTCATCCAGCTCCTCGAAGACATCGAGCGAGAGGAGCGGGGACAAGTGAAACGTTGTGAAAAGAAGATGATTTTGAAAAGGGAGATGTGTTCGCGTATTAATTCTGGAGCGTTTTTGTATGGCGTAGTACTACGTGTTATTCATTGGTAATCATAAAACTAAAACTTGTTATTCTTGCGCGCTTGTTCGTTCTCCTCTTTTCGCTTTTGAATCTCACGCGCTGCTGGTAAGGCGCCGCACGGCGTTCCTTTTTTCGCGATGTTGAAAGCGCATTTGAACGCATGCACTACCGATCCGTCTGCTATTCCTTCTGCTAACAAAGCCTGTTGTACTAAGGAAACCGCATCGTTAGCAATTGAATCCTCCACCTCACCGAGAGAGGCGTACACGACGTGCGTAAACGGCGTTGCATCACCCTCAGCTTGGGAAGCTTCGTCGTTTTCAACCAACGTGCCGAGTGCCATTTTAACTTCATGTAACACAGCGAGCTGGAAGTTTTCTTTCAACTGTTTCTCCACGTTTCCAATCCCGAACGTTTCTACCCAATTTTCAGCGTCTAACGCGTTATCGCATTTAAGAGCCACCACTATGGCTGCGCTTTTATCGTTTAAACCTATTTTAGTTAATTTTGTTTCTTCGTCTACGGATTCCTTCGCCCGCTTTGCAAACGTGCCTTCCACGGCGGCGTCGTTTTTTGGGTACACGTCGACTTCGCTCGAGCTCAGCATGGCGTATTTTTGTGGCGATGGATGTGCAATATCAGCGCTATCAAAAAGGTCTTTAAATCTGCTGAATACTTCCTCCGGAGGTGAATCGAATAAGGTGTAATTCATGTACTGATGTGGAGGTAAATTCTTATCGAGCTGCTTGAATTGGTCCGTACCAACTTTCTCGTGAAAGTGCGCGGAAATATAATCCGGATGTGAACGTGCAACTTCGCACACGTGCAACGCAGACTCCAAGAACGAAGGAAAGATGATATTTTCCCCGTTCAATTCTGTTGTTTTGATTTTGAAATACGAATTTCGCGTAAGTCCGAAAAACTTTAAAGTTCCACGCATAAACATGAAGGCGAAGAAGAAGAAGAAGAAGAAGAAGAAGAAGTACAACAGCACGCGAACAACAAACAACGACAACAGCAACAATAAACTTTTATCCACTTCGCTTTAAACTTTTGAAGCAAACGACTACCGCGCGTCACGCTCTTAGCAGAGAAGCAAAGATACAGGAAAAGAGTAAAACGCACCTGAATAAATAGTAAACATAGAAGTTCCATCAAACACTAGCGACGAAGACGACGATTCTGTCCCAGAGGAGCATCTCGTCACGCTCACGCTTCTTTTTTTTTCGCTCGCGAAAGGAGTCGCATTTCTTTGTCGCGCGCTGGTGATATTATTCGTCTTCTTCTCGAACGTCTTCGACGATGTCGTCGACGTCATCGATGTCGATGTTTTCGCCATCATCGTCATCATCATCGTCATCCTTCTTTGTGCGCACGTTTTAATTTGTAGTTGACGTAAGTTTGGAGCGGCGACGAGAACTTGCTAAATCTGTGCAGCTAGCTCTTCTGCAAGCAGCAACGAAGGCCAAGAAAACGCGAGTATCAGAGGATGGTTGTCACCCAGGTTGTTACGTTTTTTGCGGAAAAAAATCGTACCCGTCATCTTTTTTTTTTGCGTGAGATTTGCTCTCCTGCGCTGTCAGCTGCTCGTGGTCGCGATCCCAAAAGAGGTGAATTTTCAAAACGCGCTTTTTCCGAGGAAACGTCAGAAACATAGATCCAGGGCGGAGCAATCGAATACGTGTTGGCAACAATAACAATGTCTGCGCTCACCGCATCTTCTCTATTCGCGTCGTCTTCGTCGTCCAGTCTTCGCGCGTCGAAGACGACGAGTAGTAATAAAAAGAACTCCTCTTCAGCAAGAAAAAACAACGTCGTTTGTCACTCGCAAAAACAACAAAACAATGTTTCGCTCCTCGCGCCGTCTTCTTCGAAGAACGAATGCATTCAGCAGATCGCGGCCAAGTCGAAAGCACCACCGCCACCGCCGGCCGCGACTGGACCGACGCCGACGCAAATTGCTGCCGGCGTTTTCGCCGCTGCGGCTATCGGCGTGACTGCCCGCAAAGCGATGAAGAAGAAAGCGAAGAAAATCGTCATCGCCGGCGCTCCAGCCTCTGGGAAAGGGACTCAGTGCGAATTGATCGTTAAGAAGTTTGGAATCACGCACATTTCCGCCGGAGATTTACTCAGAGCTGCCGTTGCGCAAGGCACGGAAGATGGTTTGAAAGCGAAAGAGTTTATGGACAGAGGTGATTTGGTCCCAGACGAAGTTGTCGTGAATATGGTGAAGTCTCGATTGAATGAACCGGATTGCGCCGGTGGCTGGCTTCTCGATGGTTACCCGAGATCTGCGTCCCAAGCCGAGGCGCTGAGCTCGTATGGTATTGAACCAGATTTGTTTTTGCTCCTCGATGTGCCGGACGAAGAGTTGCTCGAACGCGTCGTTGGTAGAAGATTGGACCCGGTGACTGGACAAATTTATCACTTGAAGTTTTTCCCGCCGCCTGATGAGACCGTAGCGAAGCGTCTCACGCAGCGATCAGACGATACGGAAGAAAAGGCACAAAACCGATTGAAAGTGCATCACGCCAACGTCAACGCGGTGCTCTCTAAATACAAGAACATCATGAAAACTATTGACGGTAACCGCCAAAAAACTACCGTATTCAAAGAAATTGAGGGCTTGATTAAATCTATGTAATTATGTTCATTAACATCTATTCTACTATTCTTTACGCGTTCGAATCACGCGTTGTTATCACTCTTTCTTTACGAACGGTGGTGACCAATCTTTCTTCTTTTCAAATAGCTTCTTCGCTTCAATCATAGCCGTGGTTGGCGTTGGCTCGAAATAACACGGCAGAATTTCGTGCGGCATGGCGTAAAACGGCAGAACGCCGTTTAAAGCGCCGGGATTATCGTTTCTATCCGAGCCATGTGCACTGCTATTATTATTGTCACTATTATTGTCGCTACTATTGCGCACGATATTTCGTCTCTTTTTCTCGGATTCTTCTTTATACGACGCGTCGAACTCCCAGCCAACTTTGGGTTCCCACCCTTTCGCTGATTGCATAGCGCGCAACATTTTTTTGTCAAGGCCTGGAGCGATTAAAAAGTTACACTCGAATCGTCTCAAACGAGAAAATTCTCTGAGCGAGCGGCCGCCAGAAAAAGGCAGGCTCTTATCGTTCTTATGATCTCGAAACTGGTCGTTTGAACATATCCACGCGTCCTTGGCTTTCGCTTCAGAGATTATCGTCAGATCGTCGTCACCGCCTTCTTTACGTTCCACGAGCTGGATTCTCCCTTCCTCAACGAGCGCATTTAGCGTTTCGTTCACCCAAATACCGTTCTGCAAATACTTTACGCGTTCTGTGTTCACCGTAGCCAAGCCTCCGCCGTCGCACAAGTTTGGCAACTCTCCAATGACGTACTCTTTCGGAAGATACGCTACCACTTTATGATTCGACCAGTGTTCGTAGTTCAAAGCCTCAATTATTCCAGCACTGAGAGGAAACTGACGACATTTGAACTTCTTCCTCAAGAGAGCGCCGCGTTGCCACGCGATGTTTGCCCCGTCCAGGAATATATTCAGAGACTTGTTCTTCTCTCGCAGCTCCTCGTCGATTATATCAGTCCAGTTGAATATCAACGCTAAATCGAGCGCCCACGGCGTCGGTGGTGACTTGTTCGCATTAATGTTCACCTTTTTATTGCTTCGCATTCTGTTTTTATTATTCGGGTGCGCGAAGAGCTTCGTCTGCATCGGTGTTTTTCTCTTGTGCAAAAGTGCGTTCGTGTCGTGACGGTAGTTGAAACTCATTCTGCTGCCTCGAGGGGCAATGCGCGAAGAGGAGGAGGAGGAGAAGGAAGAAGAAGAAGAAGAAGAGGAAGAGGGAGGAGAGGATAGCAATCTTTCAAAATTAGACGGAGATAGCATTGTCTTATGGTGCTATCTCTTTTCTCTACTTCTTCGCTGTTCTAGAACCTCTGTCGGTCTTTTGAGGCGGCGGCAAGGGAGTTTCAAAGCAACACATACGAGCGTACGAGAAAAAAACGGCACAAGAAAAAGAAAAAAGAACAAGAAAAAAAATGGAGCGCTCCTCCTCGTCGTCTCGCGCGAGAAGACGCGTTCGCTCGCTCTCCGAACATCTCATTCCTTCCTCGCTCGTCTCTTCGGTGCGTTCTTCTTTTGTTTGAAACTCGAGCCAAGAGAAAACCAAGTTTTACGTAAGAGTGTGTTGTTTCAACTACTAACGAACTCTCTTCCTACTTCTTTTTTAAAACGAAAATTCATTCACAGGCGCGACGACGGCAACGTTCTCAGGATGTGCGCGCGATTGAATCGCCATCTCAATTTCATTTATCTTCATCGTCCTTGCAATCGTCAAAATCATTCGTAGCCGTGGCACCATCAACAGATACTATCATAGAACGTAACGATACTTTATTTTGGAACGGCAAAAAAAAGAACAGCAAAATGTTTACTGTTGCCGTCTTAGGAGCTGCCGGCGGGATTGGGCAAACGCTTTCGTTGCTGTTGAAACAGTCGCCTCTGATAAAATCTTTGCGATTGTATGACATCGCACCAATTACGCCAGGGGTAGCTGTCGATTTATCACACATCAACACGGAATCCGAAGTGACCGGATACTCAGGTCCAAACCAGTTACGAGACGCTTTAGTCGGATGCGACTTGGTCATCATTCCGGCGGGTATCCCTAGAAAACCGGGCATGACCAGAGACGATTTGTTCAAAATTAACGCCGGGATCGTGAGGGATTTAACCGTTGGTGTCGCAAAATATTGTCCTAACGCAATTTTGAACATCATTTCGAACCCAGTAAATTCAACGGTTCCTATTGCAGTGGAAGTGCTGAAGAAATACAACGCGTTTGATCCTCGAAAAGTTTTAGGTGTGACAAAACTCGACGTCATGCGAGCAGAGACTTTCGTCCACAGCTTGCGAAAAGACGAACTGCAGCGTTTGAATAGTACAATATCGGACATAACCGTACCTGTCGTCGGTGGTCACGCCGGTGAGACGATTATTCCTTTACTCTCGCAAATAACGCCAAAGTTATCGAAGCCTTTTGAAGGCAGCGAGTTGCAAAACTTAACGACTCGCATTCAAAACGCCGGTACCGAAGTCGTAGATGCTAAAGCCGGCGCCGGATCTGCGACGTTAAGTATGGCGCTAGCTGCCGAAAATATGGCAACTTCTTGCCTGAAGGGTTTAGCCGGAGAATCGAACGTGATAGAATGCGCTTACGTCTCGTCAAACGTCATCCCGGAACTGCCGTTCTTTGCGAGTAAAGTCAAACTAGGCGTGAACGGAGTCGAGAAAGTCTTAGAATTGGGATCGATGACGTCGTTTGAAGAAGCAATGGTTAAGAATGCTATCCCCGAGTTACGAGCAAGTATAGAAAAGGGTGTTGCGTTCGCTCAATCGAGTTGATTATAGTCGCCATCGTGAGGATGGTGCGCTTGCAAAAATAAAACGAAAGAAAGCAATATGTGCACACTCATAATTTATTAACTCACGCCTAAACAAAAAAATTACCTAGTATTACTCTTATCCAGCGAATGCCGAGGCGACATCGTAAAGTGCGCTTCGTTTACAGTACCCCACGAGGAAGGCGCGTTCGGTGATTTAGGCGTTGCCAAAGGAGAGTCCGGCTTCGAAGGAGACATTGAATCTGCGTTTTCCCCGAGCAAAACCGCGCCTTGCCTCAGACGCATCCTAGCGTAATCTAAAAAGTCAAATTCTATCGGCGAAAATTTTGATTGCAAAACGCTCCAAATCCCCCAAAACAAGTGCGTTGCGATGTAAAATACCTCCACTTCTTTCTCCAACTGTTCGACCGTGTCGCCGGGCGATAGATATATGTCATAAAATATCTCTCGCATCGTCTTGTCTGGCAAGAGCGAGTAATCGCATTCAAATCCAGCAAACTCGCAAAAGAAGTTGGCCAAATCAAATCCTCTCGGTCCGTGCGCGCTGTACTCAAAGTCAATCAAAATCAATTTCTTGGACGGTTCCTCGACGAGAAAGTTTCCAGCGTGAATGTCGTTGTGACAAAAGACCGTCGGCGAGTTTGTCGCATCGCACATTTTTCTAACTTTTTTAATCTTTTCCTTCAACTGAGGGACACACAACGCATCTAATAGTTTTTGTTTTTCTGGATCTTCCGGGAAAGACACTTCCAACGCCATGGAGTACCACACCTCTATGGTCTCCCAAAACTCGCCGGCGACGTTTGCCGCGTCTTCACCATACGGCGACGATGTCGTTGCTGTTTCCGCCAACGTTTGCGGCCGAGCGATTCTGTGTGGCACGTCTAATTCGTGGAAGCGTTTGATAATTCCAGCTACGGTTGTCAAAATCTCCGTCTTCCTCATATCCAACGGAACTAACGATGAACTTTCTATGAAATCTTCCACCCATCCGTTTTGAAACACCGCTCTTACTTTGGCGCCAAAGTTGCTCTTATTCAGCGCCAACGCCATCTCGCTCTCGTCCGTTCTCGAGACGAATTTATCCGTGGACGATCCGTACACTCTGGTTACTACCGGTGTCAATGGTTTTGGCGGTTCACACTTGAACATCTTGTTCGTTATCCCCCCCGAAAGCGGTTCGACCGAGATGTCATCGCGCGTCAAACCTTTCCACCCTTCGTCCTCGTTCAAAGTTTCCAAAAGCAACTCTCTCACGGACTCGTAAATCTCTTGCAACGAGCGATCCTCGATGGATAACGTCCTCGGCGATCGAATGACGTCTTTTAATCCTCCAGCAGTCATTCTTCTTCTTCTTCTTCTTCTGTCTCTTTCGTGTGATTCTCTGCAACGCCGTGTCCTTACCCGCACCGCGCGCTCCCGCGTTTATATTTTTGAACCCGTCTTTTTTTTGTTGCTTGGAATATGGCTTTTTTGTGGCTCGTCTTTGCCGTCCCCACACATTTATTGTCACTTCCGTCATAAATAAGAAAATCTCTGCACTTGCTTTCCTCTCTCTATCTTGTCTCGAAGAGTTATTTCCACGCATTCCAAGACTTTTACAAGAGTTCAACACAAAAAGCACACAAACGACGCGCGATGAGCACTACCGCCTCTCTTCACTCGATCATGTCATCGTCCGCGACGGGAAAGAAGACTTTGTCGTTTTCCTCAAAGACGAAAAATGCCTCGAGAGGAATTGAGACACGTCGTCGTCCTTCTCGTCCATTCAAGAGTTATAAGACGACGACGACGACGCGCGCGGTGATAAACGAAAGTTCTTCTTCCAGCGACCAGAATGAGGCGATTGTATCGGATGGAGAGTCCTCGAAAATGTCGAACGTCGCCGTGGAGAAGAAGTCGGAAGGGGAGAAGATCCAGGATATGCTCAATAAACCGTACAAATGGGGCTTCACCACGGACATCGAAACCTTGACAATTCCTAAAGGTCTATCCGAAGAAACCGTTCGGTTGATCAGCTCGAAGAAGAACGAACCGGAGTGGATGTTGGACTTTCGATTAAAAGCGTACAGAAAGTGGCTCACGATGGAGGAACCGGATTGGTCGGATAACAAATACCCAGAGATTGATTACCAGGCTGTGTCTTATTATTCAGCGCCGAAGGTGTTGGAGAAGAAACAATCTTTAGATGAAGTCGATCCAGAACTCTTGAAAACGTTCGATAAGCTGGGCATACCTTTAAATGAACAGAAAAGAATGACGAATGTTGCTGTGGATGCCGTTTTCGATTCCGTTTCCGTCGCAACGACATTTAGAGAGGACTTGTTGAAAGCCGGCGTTATCTTCTGTTCGATATCCGAGGCCATCCAAGAGTATCCAGAGCTCATAAAGAAATACCTTGGCTCCGTCGTTCCAGTAGCCGATAACTACTTTTCAGCGTTAAATGCAGCCGTTTTCTCGGATGGATCTTTTTGCTACATCCCTAAGGGTGTAATTTCGCCGATGGAGTTGTCCACATACTTTCGCATCAATGCAGAGTCTGCCGGACAATTCGAAAGAACTTTGATCGTAGCCGAAGACGATTCGTACGTATCATATCTTGAAGGTTGCACCGCTCCGGCCTACGACGAAAACCAGCTCCACGCTGCGGTCGTAGAAATCTACGCAGGGAAGAATGCCGAGGTGAAGTATTCCACCGTTCAAAATTGGTACGCTGGTGATGAAAACGGAAAAGGGGGCATCTACAACTTTGTCACGAAACGAGGCTTGTGCAAAGGTGACAACTCCAAAATTTCGTGGACACAAGTTGAAACTGGCTCTTCAATCACCTGGAAATATCCATCCGTTGTACTCGCGGGAGATAATAGCAAGGGGGAGTTTTACTCCGTCGCTTTGACGAATAACAAGCAGCAGGCGGACACGGGATCGAAAATGATACACGTTGGTAAGAATACGAGATCTAGGATTGTTTCGAAAGGTATTTCTGCAGGAAAATCGAAAAATGTGTATCGAGGATTAGTTTCTGTCGGCCCCAACGCGACCGGATCGAGAAATTATTCGCAGTGCGACTCTATGTTGATCGGGGATGATGCGGGAGCGAACACTTATCCGTACATTCAAGTCAAAGATCCTTCATCTAGAGTGGAGCACGAAGCGTCTACTTCCAAAATTGGCGAAGATCAGTTGTTTTACTTTCAACAGCGCGGCATTGACCTTGAATCTGCGGTTGGTGTCATCATTTCCGGCTTTTGCTCCGAAGTGTTTCAAGAGTTGCCCCTCGAATTCGCTGCTGAAGTCGAAGCGCTCATGTCCTTGAAATTAGAGAACGCCGTGGGATAAAATCATCGTTGTTTGCGGTTAACAGCAAAAAATAGTAAAGAACTTGTAAAACCATTAGCATCCAAATTATATTTGCGTGAATTTTCTAGCTACGTTTCGTATTTATGCGTGTACGCTTTGCTTTGTTTACAATTTTTTTTCTTTCTACGTGCTCTCAACTCTCTCCGCTGAGCGAAACCGAGTCTGCCGCCTTTTGCATCTTCTCCATGAGCTTTGCTTCATCCTTCAGGGCTACTTGAGAAGCTTTTTCGCTATTCTTTTTAACATCTAATCCCGTTAAGCAACTACCCGTCAACGCGTTCATTTTTTCCAACGCGGCGCGTTTCTTTTTCTCTTTCGCCTCCTTCAACTGCTCTCCGGTCAACTGCGCCTTCCCGGAGTCGCCGGCTTCGTCGCGATTGTCAGAACTCATAGACGCCTTCGATGACTCGCGGGACATTGTTCCAATCGAAGAGGTTCCGACATCACTTCCGTACGAAATTGACACAGCAGCCGCACTTTGCAAATGACCATTAACCAATGGTTGATTAGAGACATAACCCTGAGAGGGAGCAAGAGGCGGCTTGGCACTTTCTATCCCAGCAGAGAACTGCTGTTGAGCATATTGTTGTTGTTGTTGTTGTTGTTGTTGTTGTTGTTGTTGTTGCTGAAATTGTACCGGCTGATACAAGGCCGATAACGAAGCCGAAGAGTGAGCGGTCTGCGTCATTTGAGACTGTTGCAGTTGCTGCGCATACTGTTGTTGGTGCAGTTGCTGCGTAGCGGCCAGTTGCGTAAGATTCCCATCTGATTGATGATTGCTCCCTAATGCTAGTCTTGATAGCGAACGCTCTAAACGCCTTTTATGGAAAGCTCGAACTTTACTCTGGCGCTCAGTAGCGTGCCTGTGCCGCATTTCCGCCTCTTCTTGCTGCTGCATTTTTTCTAACTCCTCTAAAACTTGAAGCTCCATTTCATCTTCATACTCTAAATCACCATCCTCGAGCGCGGCAAGAACTGGAGTCTCCGATCGACTTGGATAAGCCGCAGCTGAAGCGTCATATCCATGCTGTTGTTGATGCTGTTGTTGTTGTTGCTGCTGCTGAGCCATCGCTTGCTGCTGAGACTGAGGGTGTTTTGGTGGAAGAGAAATACTAGCGTTCGACAGCACATCCGCAGGAACTTGTTGTGGGTAATTCGAATTATTGATCGCACCAACTGGCGGTGAAGCTAACGGAGAACTCAACTGCGATGCGCTCGCGCTCGAATCATTACCTCTATGATCACCTGAGAACTGATGAGACGGTTCGCGTGCTTTGAATTGCTGTTGAGCCAATCCCGGTCCCGCAGAGTGCGATCGTTCGACACGTTCATCCGAAGCAAGCGACATGCTCTTCACGTCCAAGCCCAGTTGCTGAACGGACGAACCGTCATCTTGCGTCTTTGATCTCCCAACGACTATCGAGGGCGACGCTGCTCTGGCGTAGGGTTCTTGTCGCAACTCTGCAGAGACGACAATCGGAGACTTTTGAGGAGATCTTTCTCGCTCCTGAATCTCGTCCGGCGACCCTCCCGCGCTGTGTTGATGATATTGGCTCTCTCGATCTTGCGATTCAACTGACTTCGCACTATCCACTCTGGTCAATCCAGTGGTTGATCCAGCACCACTAGCGAGATGTTCGCTCGAACCTCCATCGCCGAAACCGTTCGTCGATCGCATCTCTTCGAAAGAGTCTCGAGAGGAGTGTTGCTCGCTTGATTCCAAGTTTGGCCTCTCCTCGGACAAATATTTCACCTCCTTATTTATCTCGCGTTCGATCGTATTCACGTCGGATTCAGAGAGCTGCAATTCTTCAACCATCTCCCTCGCGACATTGTGCGCTGAATCTGTATTCGTGCTAAATGGAAATTCTACAGTCCTGGTCTGACCAGAAGACTGATCCGTAATACGCAAGCGCAAACGTAAAGTATTGTTGTCCATCATCAAACCTTTAACGCGAATGTTCAACGACGCACCCCGCTCGCGTTGTTCAAAATGACCAGCAGGTAGCTCGGAAGATCCTTCAGTATTGGAAACGACGCGATAGAATCGTCCACCAGGCGTTGCTGGAAGTTCTTTCGAAGCTTCTTGTATGGGATACAAACCTTTCCCCTTCTTTTCACCACCTCCGACAGAGACAGGATCGCTGCCCGTCACCACGGGCGGAGGATTCGTAAGGTCAAAGCTAGACCTATTCACTTCTGACGATTCCTCTTCTGCCACTTGAGGTCTCGGCGCTTCAGGTTCCTCTTCGGTGACCGCGCGCGGTAAGTTACGCGGACGCGACTGTTTCTTCTCCAAGAACGGATCTGCGAGCAGTTCAGAAGCAGTCCAACGCTCCTCCTTTGGTGCAATGCATTTCAGAATGAAGTTATAGATCGCATCGCCTTTTTCTTTGACCGCTTCGAGGGCCTCAGGTAAAATGCCCTGCGAAACTCTTTTATAAATCTGCGCCGGGTTTTTGCATTCTGAGTACGGACACTTGAAAGTGACTAACTCAATCAAGCACATGCCGAAGGAGTAGATATCCACGCGTTCGTCATAATCTTCTTCGTAGAGTTCGGGTGCCATGAATTCAGGCGTTCCGATCACAGAATGCGTTCTTTGATGATTGAGCATAGCCGCGAGACCTAAATCGCCAATTTTTATCTCACCAGCGTTACCGTTGACGAAAATGTTGTCGCACTTCAAGTCTCTGTGCACGATGGGAGGATCGTGCAAGTGCAAATACTCCAATCCTCTCAAAATTTGACGAGACCAAGACTTGACGGCACGCATATCAAGGTTAGTCTTGAACTTTGCGGCGTATTTATTTAAGGTGCCTTCGCACGCTTCGGTTATGAAATTCACAGACATTTCGCCCTTCTCCATGACGTTCCAGCTGTGATAGAATTTCAAGATGTTCTTGTGGTCGAGTTTCTTAAGAATTTCAACTTCGTGCATGAGCCGTTGCTTCTCTTCCGGAGGTAAACCGGAAACTTTGACTTGATTCCACGCGACATCCATGCCTTCCTCCTCGTCAAACGCTTTATATACATTCTTGTACGTCCCTCTCCCAAACAACTGTGTCGTCCGACCAAATCTCCCGGTTGGATCCCATTCCACAAACTTCGTCTCCTCCTCTTCTTCCTCTTCTGGATCGTCATTCTCTATCACTTGCTGCTCGATAACAACCGGCGGCGCCGTTGGCGGCGGCGGATCGGCTGTAGTTTCTCCTCGCTCCGTTTCCTGTGGTTGAGTTTCACCTTTGGGTGAGGAACCCTCGTCTCCACCACCAATTCCGTCGACCCTTTCTCTGGACGACGACGGCCGCGCGAGTTCTTCTTCTTTAGAAATCCTGGTCTGCCCTTCGACTTCTCCACTTTCGCCGTTCATCTCTCTCTCTCTCTCTCTCTCTCAGTGTAAGTTATAACCTCTCTACTCTCTCTCTTGTTCTCTCAAAAGTCCCTTCTTGAATTTAAATTTGTTCAAAAGCCGCCCCGCTGTCTTCTCGCAGAGCAAGAATTCTCCCTTTCAAAGCAACCTTCTTGACCGCTTATTCTTCTATAAACGCGTTTATAATCCAATTCTTTTCGTGTAAATTGATTCCCAGTAACCTCTTCTTTACTAACAACAAGAAATCATGGTTACGGGACGATCTTAAGTGCGTCCTATTCCGCGCGGAATGAATTTAGTTCAATTGTACTCCCAAGTATAATAGGCTCAACGTTCGGACGGCACGCTCTTCTTCGAACTCAAAATTTCGAAGACTTTCGCGACTAGAGAGACGTGATGCGACCGTGAAAAGTTTAGTGTCGACGAATAGTTGAATGAAAAAAACGGTTCGGAATCCAACCCGGATGTTTCACAACGTTTATCGCGACCAAAGGTGAGGATATCGGGTCTAATCCGCGTTTCTTTTTTCCGCCTCCGTTCGCTTCGAGCTTTGACTTCCATTTAGGGTTTTCTCGGAAGCGACGCTCCCCCCACCAAAAGAAGAGAGAGACCAAACCAGCCGCGGAACCTCTGAGAGCTGTGAGCAGCACTCAAAAAAGCGAGAGTACGTACGTAGACTGTGTTTTTTTTCCTACGAGTACCCCGAACTCTTCACTCAAACTATCGCTGTTGCGACGACGACGACGACGACGACACGAAGCGCGTTTATTATAAAAATAAAAGATGTCGTCCATGCTCAAACCGTTCCTGAACTCCGTCATCTCCATCATCACGAACGATGGGCGGCACATCGTCGGTCATTTGCGCGGCTTCGATCAACAAACAAATCTTATAGTTGAAAACTGTCACGAGAGAGTGTATTCCTTGGAGAGTGGCGTCGAGATGGCACCTCTCGGTTTATACGTAGTTAGAGGAGATAACGTAGCGCTAGTTGGAGATGTGGACGAGGAGTTGGATCAAAAGTTAGACTTAAGCGCTATTCGCGCTAAAGGCTTGGGGCCGATACAATGGTAATACGAATCAAAACGCGTACCCAAGGAGAGGGATGAAACACATGTGTACAAACAAAATAAAAATATATAGTTTTACTTTAGCAATTGTAGAAGAAAAGATGTATATCACGCGGTATATAGAATTCATATGTTTCCGTTTTACATGCAATGCATGTATGTATGTATATATATATTGAAGGACTATTGCACTCGCGGCGCCGTTTGTGAAGAGCCTTCGCATTCTTTCTTCGTTTCTTCTTCACTGTCTTCGACGTCTTTTTCAGTCGAAAAGAGTAACGGGACGCGTCGTTTGTATGACTTTACCTCTTTCATCGACGACTTCAACGCTAACTCTGACACTTCGCGATGATACGGCTGGACATCATTCATCGAATGAATTGATTGAATCAAGATTTCAAGTATCTCAAAGCAAACCTGGAGCGAAAGAAAAACAACAGCCGTTAGCGCTGCGTGCGCCGAAATAATCGGCACCACTGCCGATGAGAATAACAGCGCCATGATTGATACAGGAAATGCAAAAAGCAAATTTACTGCTACTATTTTACAGCTCTTCCAAATACCTGGAAGTATTTGCGTGCGCTGTCGTTGTCGTTGTCGCTGTCGTTGTCGTTCATTTTCTTCTTTTCTCTTCATCCAAGCGCGTGGGGAAAGAACTTCAAAGAACGTTTCAAGGAGAGGCGAAAACGATTCGTCTTCTCCGTTCTTTCCTCCTCCAGCTGAACTTATTTTCAAAAACGGCAGCGAAGTAGACGCGAATGTTCTCGTTAATCGCGCGGAATACGTCACGGGAGTGAGCTGTCCCTCTCGCGAGTCTTGTTCTTGTTCTCGTTCTTCTCTCCTCTTTTCGGTTTTGGAGCTGCTGTTCTTTGAAAAGGAGAAGAGAGGAGGAAACGAAAACGAAGACTGCGGCGAGCTCACGCATACATCCTCAGCCGTATCATCGAGAACGCTGCATTCTTTGTCGTAATACTTCTTCTCGCTCGCTTCAAACCTCTTTAGCTTTTCAGTGCTCATTTTTCAGTCGAAAACGCCGCGCGCGCGTATTTTTTTGAGACGCGTTAGATACGAATTCCACAAGTTCTTCTTTCTTTCTTTCTTTCTTTCTTTCTTCTTCTCCATTTTTTTTTTAAAGCGCCGCGCAAACGAGCGCGACGATAGGAGCGACGCAACGAGATGACAATGTCGTTAGCGTTCGATGCGAGGCCGCGGATTTGTGAGCGTTGCTCGCATCATCGCGAGAAAAACCGAAGAAAAAGTGTACCGTCTATTTCCCCTTTTTCGTCGTCGTCATCTTCATCATCAACATCGACGACGAATACGAATACGAGTACGAAAAAAGGAACTCTCGTTGTTATTGCGTCTTCTTCAGAACAAGGTAACAAAGAGAAAGAAAAGATGACGACGACGCGTAGCAACAGACGGGCATTCTTAGTCTCTTCCACGTCGTTGTTTTCTGTCTGTGCTGCGATGATTATACAATCTCCTTTACCATCGTCGTTGTCGTCAACAACCGCCGCCTACGCAGCAACAAAAACAGTTCAAAACGAAGAAGTACGAAAAAATTTACGCCAAGTTCTCGAGAGCAAAATACAAAAAACAAAGTGTCCGGCTGTGTTGAGAGTTGCGTTTCACGACGCAGGAACGTTCAACAAGACCTCGAACGATGGTGGGATGAATGGGAGCGTTTTGTACGAATTAGGACGACCAGAAAGTTTCGGCTTGAAGCGAGGACTGAACCCGATAAAAGAGGTATACGAAGAGATGAAAGCGAGAGGTTTCGGCGACGACACTGGCGGAGTATCGTTAGCAGATTGCATAGCGTGCGCTGGAGCTTACGCGGTCGAGCTCACTGGTGGCCCGAAATTCTTAGAATCCGTCCCGCTTGGACGTAAAGACGCTTCCTCTGCGGATCCAGAAAACCGCATGCCAGTTGAGACGCTTCGAGGAAAAGAGATGCGAGAGCATTTTCAAAACTTATACGGGCTATCTTCCCAGGAAATGATTGCGCTTTCTGGTGCACACACTATAGGACAAAAAGGATTCGGCGACCCATATACTTTCGACAACGAGTATTTCGTGACGTTAAAAAAGGACCCGTGGAACTTACCAAACTTAACTAAAGACGAGTTGGAGATGAATGAACACATCGGTTTGTTATCGGACAGATACTTATCGGAAGATGAGGAAAATAGAAAGTGGATTGATAAGTATGCCGAAGACGCAGGAACATTCAAAAAAGATTTCGTCGATGCTTATATAAAATTGACGACATTAGGAATGTAATAATTATGCCGTGCAGTAGTAACATTATAGGATTGATTTGAGTATAGATATTTTTTACATTTACAGGTTTTTAAACTAGTTTGAAAAAAGTCGAGCTCTTCTTCTTGTATCCTGCACTCGTCCTCTTTAACGCCGCGTTTCCACGCAACACACGACGACTACATCACAACATCAATATGAATGAATGGCTCTTTACGCGCGTTCACCACGAATTCTTCTTGCCAATTGAATATCTTTTGGCATGATCGTGACGCGCTTGGCGTGAATCGCGCACAAGTTGGTGTCTTCAAACAAGCCAGTCAAGTACGCTTCGGACGCTTCTTGCAACGCCAAGACAGCGTGCGATTGGAATCGCAAGTCAGTCTTGAAGTCTTGGGCGATTTCTCTGACCAAGCGTTGAAACGGCAACTTGCGGATCAAGAGTTCGGTCGATTTTTGGTATTTTCTGTTTTTTTTTGTTATGAACAAGATGAGAAGAGGACGGTCAGAGAAGAAGAGGAAGAAAGAGAGAGGCCGAGACGAGAGAAGAAGAGAGAAGAGCAGAGAAAAGAGCGAATTGGGTCACGCCCCCGCCTCAGGCAACGCGCGTTTTTTCCGATATATAATACGATTTGTGTTTCCATATATGCGACTAGATCGCGCGCGAATGTGTCTCACGTTCGGACAGAAAAAACACTCTGTCGCGCAAAAACGAACAGACTTGCGAGATCGTGGCGCGTCTACGCCTCGCGCGCGCGAGAAGACGAGAATCGTTTTCCTCGAGAAAAACACCGCCAAAATTGACCAAAATTGGAGCTAAAATCACACGAGATCCCTCATCCTCCACTTACCGAATCTCTCTCAACGCTACGGTACCCGGTCTATATCTGTGCGGTTTCTTGACACCGCCAGTCGTCGGAGCGGATTTGCGCGCAGCTTTAGTCGCGAGCTGCTTTCTCGGGGCTTTACCACCGGTGGATTTACGAGCAGTTTGTTTCGTACGAGCCATGGTTAAAAGAGTGTACTCTTTCCCTTCCTTTTTTATGACTTGTGGTGTACTTATTTATGACGCGTACGTTCTTATTTTGGTGCTACAAAAGAAAGAGAAGTTTATCCCGAAAGCGATTCTTACGAAAGAAGAGGAGCGGGCTCATATTATTTACTTTATGCCGACCTATACGACATTCAAAACTATTTCAATCGTTATTTCAATCGCGCTAAACGTCTACTTGACTATTTTCACGTCTTTATACCCCATCGCTTTAATCATATCCTCCAACGCGTTTGCGTGCGTGCCTTGGAAAATACAAGTATCCGCGTCGAGAGAAGCACCCGCGCCTAAAACCTTTTTCAGTTTTGTCACCAGCTCTTTCGTTGGATTTTCTAAACCTGTAACTACTGTGACGACTTTATTCTTTCTCCTTTCTACTTTTATGCGCACTCCTCCTTTCCCATTTCTCGATGGAGCTGGCGGCATCGCTTTCTTCTTCTTCGTCGGCGCTTTTTTAGTTTTGTTTTCCTCTTCGTACGCAAACTCGTCGATATTCGTGCTCGTTCTTTTCACCTCCTTCTTCACCGCGAGTTCTGGTTTATCGACGAGAGTACCGCGCATGCTCTGCAACGCCGCGAATGGGTTTTCGTCGGCGTTGTTGTTGTTGTTGTTGTTGTTATCTTTTGCGGCGCGACACATCAAAGAGACCCGACTCGATGGTGTTCGCGAAACAGTTGGACGACTTGTTCTTCGCTCCTTCTCGTTTACTACCAACGACGAAGAAAATTTTTGTGATGAGCGAGAGGAGTTTATATGAATTTTTCGCGCTGATGATGCAAACGGATGCACGCTGATCTGCGCGCAACACGCGCTGTGCGTCGCCAACGACGTACACATACTTTTCTTTCCTGATGAGCTTCGTTGAGTAAAGACGGGAACTTTGTGGTGAGAAGCTTTATGCGCAAATAAATCAAACGTTTGCTTCTGAAGAAAAAAGTTACTCGTACGAGTAGTTATACTTAAACTGGTTGGTGCAGCGATACGCTAGAAGAATAATTTTACATCACATGATGAACGATAAAACTGTTATCATGCGCTATCCGTGCAATCCATCACGTTTTGCAAATCCCTCTCTATGATTTTACACAGTGGCGTTAACGGTAACGTCGCGAACGGTTCTTCGATTTGAATGCCAATCTCATCCACGCCTAAAATGAGATAACTCACGCAGAACATCAAAGGTAAAAGAGTCCATCCCGTCGTTATCGAGGATAATGCAAACGGTAACGTGAGCAACCAAATCATGATAGAACGCGATGAATGACGACTGAATGAGAGCGGAATTGGCGTCGCTATTAATCGTTCGCACACGCCACCAGCTTGGTTGATTTCTGAAATCGTTTGCTCGAGCATCAACTGCGCGTTGTCGTTGATGCCCTCTTTCACCGCAATCTTCATGAAGTGCGTCAAGCGCATGGTGCAGAAAAATGGGCGATTCCTACTATCGTTTAACAAAATAGGAATTTCTTCGCTGGCACCAACTCTGTTCAAAATGCGATTCACGGCTTCGTCCGGAGTATCTTTGAAAGCGGAAGGGTCGCTTTTATCTTCTCGCGTTCGACCGGACCGTAATCTAGATTTCAAAAGATACGGATAACACGAAACGACGCCTAACATTGTCTTCCTCAGTTGCTCGTTTTCTATGTAAGCGCTAAAACGAGCAAAATCTCGGCACCGGCGAACGAGCGCTCCCCATGCGACCCGGCCTTCCACAAATCTACTGTAAGAAGAGTTAGTTCGAAAGACGAGCACTAAACCGAGCACGGTACCCAGCATCGTGTGGAACAAGGGTGAAATGTGAAAGGTAAACGTCTCAATCGTCGATTGCTTCATCCATAATAATAAGCTCGACGGTACAATATCACTCACGTAAGGAACCATTTTGTGCGTGAGATTGAGTAAAGTTCCCGGTATGATCAACACCAAGTACGCGAGAAACGTGAGCGTCAAAAGCACTCGAACTAACCGAAGAAATACCGTCGAGCTCGGGATGTTTTGTAAATCGTAAAAGAAGCGGTTGACTCTTCGATGTTTTTCCCACTTGTCTTGATCGAATAATTGCGAGATAGATGTCCCAGAGGAGATGAGCGTTTGGTTCAACCCAGGATCGAGTTGTAACAACCGCTCTCGTATGCCGACGTAATAGTTTCCCGCAGCTTTACTCAAATCGATGTTCTTCAAAAACAACTCGCCTTTCCAACCTTCCATGAAACCGGCTCCGGCAAAATGTTCGCCGTCGTCGTCATCGTCTTGGTCCGTAGCCGGTTCAATGTTTGCTCTTGGTCGCGTATTCATCCGTTCTTTTCGTCGCCCTTCGCTTCTCCCATTCCCTCTGTCTCGCGCAGAAAGGGCGGTGCGAAAACAATTTCTTTTGGAAGAAAGTCTCGCGGCGCTCGCGTAAACCGCCGCGCGGTTTCCACCAGAAGATGAACACGCGTTTCTTTTCGTTCTCATCCCGATGGAAACGCCCGTCGATGATGCCATTGGTGCAGCAATCATCGACACAAACGATAACATTTCTTTTCTCTTTTTATTATTATCTTTACGACGAGTAACTGTTTGTCGTTTTTTTGTGTTGTGGGCGTGTTAAGATTTTTGCCTTTTTACTCGTACAACAGTCAACAGTCAGTTCCTTGTTGTTGTGGGGTTGGTCTCGCCCACATACGAGTAGAGAGAGTTCCATAAACACAACCTCTTTTTTCCTGACTTTTAGACACCCGCGCGTAATCGAGAGATAGATTGAAATATACACATATAGAGAGATCCACAATCTCTTCTTCCTCTTCTTCTTCTTCGTCTCCTTCTTCTTCTTCTTCTTCTTCTTCTTCTTGAAAGAACAATGGGTATTGGCGGCGGTGGTGGTAGCTCCGTCTCCTGGGTATCCTCTTTCGATGCGTATAAGAAAATCGAGGACCATCTGATGGTGCGAACGACTTCGGGCGCCATCGTCTCTTTACTCGGCATCGCTCTGATGTGTATTCTTGGCGCGAATGAAATTATGAATTACATCACGCCACCGATGGTAAAACAAATGGCTGTGGATGGTACGCAAAATGAATTAATGACGGTGAGAATGGATATTACTTTTCCGAGAGTTCCGTGTTCCGTGTTATCGGTGGACGCGTACGATCAGTCCGGGAAGAACGACCAAGATGTGAGAGGAGAGTTACACAAAGAGAGACTGAGCGAGTTCGGGAAATCGTTAGGGTCGTACGATAAAGCCGGGGGAGGAGTCACCGAAGAAGAGGACGCACTCATACAAGACTTGCAACAGTTTTTCGGCGGTGGAATGAAGGTTGTCTTTGAGAAACGTGCGGAACATTCGCAGGAAGTGAAACACGCGGTTGAGAAGAAAGAAGGTTGTCGGTTGTACGGAAGGATGCACGTACAAAGAGTCGCTGGGAATTTTCACATTTCCGCGCATGCGGAGGATTACGAGACGCTCCAACATGCGTTTGGTGCGGTAAATAAAATTAACATATCGCACACTATCACGCATTTATCATTTGGTGCTGGATATCCGGGATTGGTAAACCCGTTGGACGGAGTTGCGCGAAGCGGAAGCGATGACGAGTTCCACTACGACGAAAGTAACAAAGATAGCAGCAAGAGTTCAGATAGGAACGAGGAAGAGAAAGAGGAAAAGAAGAAGAAAAACGAGCAAATGCGAAGAAGTAGGCTCATGGATTTGACTTGGGATGAAAACGGAAGCGGAGTGTACAAGTACTTTCTCAAACTCGTGCCTACGTTTTATCGAACCCGAAGAAGCATCTTTTTAGGTTTGTTCAGTTGGACGAAAAGCGTCTCAACGAACCAATATTCCGTGACGGAGTATTTTCGCAAGACTGATGCTTGGTCGGGATCGTTGCCTGCGGTGTATTTCTTGTACGATTTTTCTCCAATCGCTGTTACCATCGATTCAAAACGACCGCATGTCGTATACTTTATGACTCGTTTATGTGCCGTCTGCGGTGGCGTATTCGCGTTTGCGCACATGATCTCAAACTTAGTGGAAGCAATCTTAACGATTAGAACGAAAAAGAAACGTTAAAGATGTGAATTAATAGCACCTAGATAGTAGTGTAACAACAAAGCAGCTAAAAAATATTAGTGTGAACTAGAGAACACGTTTAGACGTTTTTCAGGAAAAGACCATCCACACAATAAAAAGAAAGCTCAAGTAGATAACAAGAACTGTCGATAAAAACAGAAATGACAGGAGTCATCTCTCGCGCGTCGAAGAAACTTCTGAGCAAGTTGCCAGGAGGAGATTTTGAGAGATATACCATTCAAAGAGCCGCTTGTAAACTGAAAGAGGGTGTAACGAGACGACGTAAACAACTGGAGTTTGAGTTGGATGAAGTCGTGCACATCATCTCCCCTGGACCTTTGGACGCTCCGCAGTTTTCGACACCTGTTTCGCAGTTGAAACAAGATTTTAGGCGAGGGAGGAGTATAGTTGAACAGGCCAGAAATAGATACTTGGACAAGACCGTGAGGAAAGAGAAACACTACCCCAACGTTGAGAAATCCTCCTAGTCAAAAGAAAGACACTGTGTATAGTGAGATTATATTAGGCGCATAGCATATTTCAGGAATAATGTACAATACAAAAATACGAATAGAATTGTCGCGTTATCATTATCGTGCCGTACACATTACATGGTTATTATCGTGAGGTGGTTTGGTTTCGCTATTATTACAAATACATACTGGTAAAAATACTGAGGTTGTTAATTATAAGACGCCTTTTCGTCGGCACCACTTGATCAACGCTATACTGCAATACGTCAAGCCGAATAACAACAACCCACACGTGATATAAAACGCGGAAACGGACATTTCCAAGCAACTTCTCAAGTTCATCCCGAAGATACCGGTAACGACTGCGCCAATTGCGGCAGAAAAACTGGCAATGGAAAGCGTCAATTCTAATTTTGAAACCTCTAAACGTCTCGCAGCGAGCGTCGATGCCACAGACTCGTCTAAATCTCTCGCGTTCTCCAAAAGGGCTTCTGCACCAGAGTGGCAAGCTTCAGCTTGTTGCAAGTAATACTCGATCAAGTTTTCAACTTCCTCTTCTTCATATTCGATGGTTTCCGCATCTTCTTCATTTTCTTTCTTCGCCGTTGAGGACAGCGTCATCCTTGCGATATCGTCTTCATCGTTCAAAGTGTCGAGTAAAACGTCTCTGACTGCTTCTGCTCTCGATTCTAGTTGAACCAAAGTCTGTTTCATAAATCGCAACTCATCGAGAGTCTCTTTGTTAATGTTCAGTTGCATTCTACGTTCTAAAGCGCGGTATCGTCTCGTCACTGTTTCTAATCTCTCTTCGAGCTGGTGCACCGTTTCTTGCAAAGCGGCTTCAACTACTTGCAACTCAAACGGGATTTCCAATCCTTCCGCGTTATCTTGCTGCATAGAAGCGAACCCTACACCACCATCAACGGAAGACCCACCAATTGGGACGCCATTCGCGACACCTTTAAGCATTTTCTGAGCGGCAATTTTCTGATTCCACGCCTCTAAAAAGTTATTCGACGGTCCAGTCTCCGGGCCGAGTAACAATGCGTGATCCTCCCGAATGATGATTCGAACACCCAGGTTGACCAATATCGAATCTTCACGGACAATAATAGCCGGGGTGTTGTTTGATTGCGTCAAGACTGGATCAATGCGACGTAAATCCCGCGGCGATAAATCTGTATCTCTCAACATTTGTCGTCTAGACATGACTTGCTTATACGGCGCTCTGTCCTCATCTTTCCCGACACCGTTCACTCTATCCAAACGAACGACCGCGTACGGCTTCGTTAAATGCAATCGATCATTTCTTGCGTTTTGTAACCGCCTAGCTACTATGTTCTTCGCTTCAGTTTGTCGTAATTTACGCTCTTGTTCTTCTGCGCTCAACACGGTTTCTGAGTCTCGGTCGGATACGTCCATTTGCATGTCCGACAACGTCGCCATAGCGGACCCACCTTTATTACTGTCGTCATCGTAACTGTGTTCATACCCATCGTCATCTTTTGAGTCGGATGACGACATTTTCATTCCATCGCCGCGTCTTTCTCCCTTCGAAGAAGCCTGCGAATAAGTCGTCACATATCGCAGTGGTTTGTGCTTGACGCAGCCGGGTATGGCGACCACGGCGCGAATAAAAGACGCGTTTTTTTCCAGAACGCTTCTGTTCTTATCGTCATAGTGACGACTACTCGTAGCAACGCGTCCTCTATCTCCTCCTTCTCCTCCTCGAAGCGAGTTTACTCTCCATTTCCTCGTCGATGACGACGACGACGACGACGACGACAAAGAAGAAGAGGGTGGGAAACTATTGTTGTCCGTTTGTCGTTCGGACGTTTCTTCTGAAGATGACGCCGACGATACGGGAATCAGAGGACGAGCGATACGCGACGATCTTCTTCTATTCACGAACGATTTTGTCGTGAACGTTCGACCCGATGACGAACACGGTGCGTCGCGATACGAACACGACGGTTTGTTGTTGTATGTTATGTTGGTCGTGGTGGAAAATCGTGGTGTCCTTGGACACGTGTACGAAGACGCGAACAGCATTTTTTTTCTCTATTCTATGCCGCCTCGTTCAATGACAAGGGATCGAATGATGATACGTTCGCAAGTGCAACGAGCACACTCTTCTCTCTCACTCTTTTCCCAGCGTGTGTGCGTGTGTGTGTGTGTGTGTGTGTGTAAGTGTGTGCGTGTGAGCCCTCTTTTGGGGGGTGGCATATAGGGAGTTTTGACGAAGGAAGGAGAGGTGCCTCACGCTTCAAAGATTCTTCATTCTTGTGCGTTTGACAAAAAAATTCAAATTCGTAAATCAAAAAAGCACGTCAGAAAAAGCTTCTCTTCAGTTCTTCTTCTCTCACATATCTCCCAACGCGCACATCTCTTTGAACCTTCACAATAACACGCATCAAACGATGACAGATTCACCAACAACGAAAGGTGAAGGAGAAAAGCAGAAACAAATTGCCGCGGCTGATGCGGCGTACAAAGCCGGCATCGCGGCTATTCGTGCGAACGATTTGGAGTCAGCCATTCAGTTTCTCGGGTCAAGTTTGGAAATTCGAAACGAGATATTCGGCGAAGGAAGCATTGAAGTCGCGCCGACGTATTTGAAGTACGGATGCGTTTTGTTTTGGAAAGCACAGGAAGATAACACGGTATTCGGATCGAACGCGCCGGGCGGTGCTGGTGGAGAAGCGGCTGGCTCTGGCGATGGTGCGAAAGATACAAAAAGTGCTGGAGAAGAGAAAGATGAAGAAAACGCAGAAGAAGAAGAGGAAGACGCAGAAGAAGACGCGAACGAAGACGAGGAAGACGAAGACGAAACGGACATGGAATTGGCGTGGAAGTTGTTAGAAAATGCGCGTTTGATTTATCTCGAGCACTTTGAAGCGACAAAAGCGAATCCGGACCCAGAGCCTTTGCGAAAAGAGCGCGCGCTCGAACTCGCTTCTGTATACGAGAACCTCGGAGATATTAATCAAGAACAGTCTAACTTCGAAGCAGCAATTGAAGACGAAACAAAAGCTTTAGAGATATACGAAAAGGAGTTGAGCTTAGACGATAGAAGAATTGCCGCGGTTTTGTCGAACATGTCGCTCGCGTACCAACTCTTAGATCGATTTAAAGAAGCTTTGCGAACGTGTCAACGCGGCATCGCCGTCTTGAACGCTCGCTTGAAACGGTTGCAAGAAGACGATCTGAAAGACGGTGGGAAGGAGAACAAAGAGCGGACGGAAGAGTTTGAAACCATTAAAGCGGTTTTAGGCGACTTCACGGAAAAAGAAATCGAGCTTAAAGGCCTCGCAGACCAAGAACAATCTGCGAAGGACGCTATTCGAGCTGCGTTTGCTTCCATCGGAGGCGTGGTGAAACCAGACCCAAACGCTTCTGACAAGAATGAAGGCGTCGAAACGGATGGTTTCGACAAGCCACAGTTAAACGAACAAACAACCGTCGTTCAAGTGCAGCAAGTTCGTAAAAAAGTCGTTCCGCAGCAGCAACAACCCGTTCAGTTACAACCGAAACGCGTCGTCCCCGTTCAGCAAGCTCCAGTCCGCGTGCAACCGAAAGCGGTGGTAGCGCCAACTCCAGTCGCGGTCGGGGAAGAACAACCTCAGGCTAAGAAATTGAAGCCAACGCCTTTAAATGCCGCGAAAGAAAATGAGCCAGCTCCCGCCGAGGGCGAGCAGTGTAAACAACAATAAGTAATACAAAACATTTACCATCATTATTATCATCATCGTCACCATTTGTCTTCAAAAATGCCATCTTCAATACCTACTACATATTCAATTTTTTGCTGCTATTTTTTTTCCTCATAAAAAAGCAGAGTAGCAAAGCCGGAAATAGGGATCTATCGACCGACTGGCGAACTCGGAGGATACGTAACACTAGAACATATCTCGTGCATTCAGAACATGACGCGTCGGCCATCGATGGACAACGCGTTCCCAGGCGTGAAAAACGTAACGTTGGAATATATCGAGCGTTTAAAGTCCAATTTAGAAGCAAACACGCACTCTGGCGTCGCCAACAGAATACAAAAGTTCATCTCGGCGCAACAGTTCACGTCAATCTTAGATCATTGCACGGAAATAATAGAGAAGGAGAACACGTGCGTATATTTACGACCAGAAAACCCGGAGGAAACGGTCGTCAATGTCGTTGGCGACACGCACGGACAGTTTCACGACGTTTTACAAATGTTAGACTTGGCAGGGAAACCTTCCTCGAAGAATAACTTTGTGTTCAACGGCGACTTCGTCGATCGAGGCGCCTGGGGCTGCGAAACCCTGTTGACGTTTGCGTTGATGAAAATATGCTTTCCGCAAGACGTGATCTTAATTCGCGGGAATCACGAGAGCGAGTTCTGCACGTCGTGTTACGGTTTCGAACGCGAGTTGAAAGTGAAGTTTGGCGACGCGAACGCTTTGCACCACATTTACCCCGCTTTTTTGAAGTTCTGCGCAGCGTTGCCCTTAGCGTGTAGAATAGGATCATCAGCTTTAGTTTTACACGGTGGACTCTTTCGTTCGCCTTCTCAAAAGAAATCAGAATCGAAATTGAACCCAAAGTTGGGCACTTTGAAAGAGTTGAGCGCGGCGAGTAAAGGTGGTTTTGATCCGTCCGGCGTTGGACGAACGTTAGTTGCGGGCGATGTCATGTGGTCGGATCCATCGCATTTAAATGGCTTGAAACCAAACGTGCAAAGAGGCATAGGTGTCATCTTTGGACCGGAGGAATCGAGAGCTTTTATGAAGAATGAAAATTTAAAGTTGATTATTCGTTCGCACGAAGGTCCAGACGCTCGAGAAGATAAACCGGAAATGCCCTCAATCCAATCCGGTTTCTGCGTCGACCACGATTTAGGCGAAGATGGTAAACTAGTTACCGTGTTTTCAGCCCCAGATTATCCACAGTTTAGAGATTTCGGCGACACTAGACACAACAACGAAGGCGCGTTTATTCGTTTGAAAGGGGACTCGAATTTTTGTAGCGTGGATGATGTGTGTTTTTTTTCGGCCACTCCGAGACCGCCGGCGGAGTGTTATTACGATTTAGATGTTGGAGGTAGCGACGTAGAGGGGCCATCGGACGGTTCGTGTGGTTCTGGTTTATCTAGCGCTGGCGAAGAAGATTGAAATAAAATGTTGCGTGTACTTGTACCCACCAGTGGGAAGAAAAAACATCACACCCACTCCTCACAGCAAAGCTCTCTCTCCGCCAACCTTTCCTTTTACTAAAGACGTATAAATCATAAATTCAAATGTCAAGCGACGATAAACCAGCTCCAGCGCGAATCGTGGATCGAGCGGCACTCTCGAGACTGCTAAAAGTCTGCGACGAGGACGTCTCCGTGCGAGCAAATCTGAGTTTAGCGAAGCAAAGAGAACGCGTTTTGAACGAACAAGTGAGAGAGAAGAACGATTCTCGAAAGCTCTTCTCGGAATACGACGTGACGAATGATGTGTATTTTGCCACGGAAGATCCACTGAAAACGATGGCTTATAGAGCTTCGGATAACTCAAAGTAAGAGAGAAAGTATTCACATACGGAAGCACACAATACAATACTTTGGTTGTTGATTTAAAACACTTCTCAACACGCGATGATTTCTTCTCAATATCACTTCAAAAAGAGTGTTTCGAACACGACAAGAAGAAGACGCTCAAAGTTATTGACTCGCCTCGTGATGTTTGGCGTGTTAATTGGTATGTTTACGAGTGCGATGAAGCGGCGCGCGTTACACGGAGTTGATAATACCCGCGAGTATGCAACGAGCCTGCAACAACAACAACAACAACAACATCAAGGCGCGACGGTTTCTTCCTCCGCCTCGAAGGTGTCTACCAAGTTGAATACAGACGCGAGTTCGCGCGAAAAAAATCGACAAGATGCGACAGTATTAGGAAAAGATCTTGGTAGTGCCACTTCCACTTCGTCTACAAATAGAGAACGGGAGATTTGGTGGCACGATTTGTCGTCTAAGTGTCAGTTCACTCTCGGACAAAAGATTGCGCCGTTTGGTGAGTCGGAGGACGTCGACGCGAGGTCTGAACTCTATGCAGAGATGTTTCAAAGCACAGTAGGTACCACAATTTTGGATATTTTTAATCCCTCGAAAACAGTCATCGTCCAAACTGCAAACAACAACAACGATTTGACGCTCGATAAAGTTTTTGACATCGATACCGATAAAGATGAAGTTATGCCGATTTTAGAAAAGCTTGAAATTCCAGTTCGAGCGATCGTGTTGCCGTTCCCTAGCACGTCAGAAGGCGCAAAGAAAATCGGTAAGATAACGCGCGAAGTTCTCGCGAAATATGGATTTTCTAAAGAAACGTCCGTCTGGTTACAAAATGCGGAACTTTATCACGCCTCCGTGTACCACGCTTCGCATCATCTGGATGCTCATAAAGCAAAAGGAGATGAAATCCGAGAGGAGGTTCGTGCGGTGAAAGAATCTGCGAAACAGATATGCCCGATTAAAATTGCACTCGAAAGGGTTGTCGTAACTTCGAGCGGAGCGTTAGTGAGTGTTTGGAACACGCGAAATGCCAGAGATGGTGGCGAAATATCCGAGTTCCGCCAATTTTTGCGGGACAGTCTTCCAAACTCTCCCGTGAATCAAATCGTTTCGAATAAGTCTATCATTCACGCGACTTTGGCTCGATTTCTCGGTACGACAGGCACAAGCGAGAATGCAAAAGCAGTTGCCCGCGAGCTGACTAACTCACTATGTGGCTTAGAAATGACATTGCCTATGGCTTGGTTCGTCGAGGAAAGGCACACTTTGGCACTTGCGCTAGGAGGGGAATACGACACAGTCGGTGCTCCGTTTCGTGATTGTCACGAAGAGTAGAGTTTTAGAACATTTAAATAGTATTTTACATTACATCAGCCGCACACTACTAGTAAGAATTCAAAATGATGCCACACATGCCAGAAAGCTTATCTAACGTGTCTTCTAATCGAAGTTCGAGCATTACTCTTTCCCGCAACTGATTTAAGCACCTGTCGATGCGTTTACTCGTCCCGACATCAGAGCCGTACAAGTCTAGAATTTCCTGAGATAATCGGACAAGATCTCGCGTGTGACGTGGATTCGCAATATACTTGACGATGAACTCTAAAACTGGTACCAAACCGTGCTCATCTCTATTCGCTAACGCCTTTGTGATGCCTCCTCTCTTTTCAATTTCTTCAATGACAGCCATGACAACTTCTGGTCTCCTGTTACTAATAGCAGCATCGAGTGCATCTCCGAACCGGAACTTCCTCAGTGCTCTATCGTGCGCTTGTAATCGTATGCGTTTTTTCCTCCTAATGATCTCATCCTCTAAGCGCGGTTGTGCGTTTCCACTTCTCGTGAAATAACCAATCGTGCCCGCATCCATTCGCCTTGGTCGTTTTATTCTGAATCCAGATTTTAAGGTGATTTTCCATTTCCCTGCACCTGGCCCTGGCGTAGGTTTTGCGTTTGCATCCGCGATGCGAGGTTTCGCTCGCTTTCTGATGCACAAGGTTTTGCTTGCCATACCAACTGCGAAGGCGTTAGCGTCTGGTGAGACTGAGCAACATAAAACTGGACCCGGAAACTTCGCGGCGTGTTTCACGGTGAAAGCGTCAATCTCGTGCACCTTCACGTGCCCATCTAAGCTTCCAGTGATCAATCTTGGCTGATACTCATCCGTCGCACTATTATTGCTCGAAGTTCTCGGACCGCAATCTTTGTGCACGTTGACTGCCATCACCGTCTTTTGATGATTCGTCAAACGTATCAATCTATTGCTATTATTGTGGGCGCTATTATCATTACTATTCTCTTTGGGATCCTTCACGTTAAACGACGAGGCGCCTTTGACTACGTCCCAAACGATAACCTCTGGCCCTCCACACGATACCAACGCTCTTGCGTTAGGATACCAACATATATCTTCTACTGGACCGGTATGCTGCATAGTCATTACCGCGTCTCTACCTACTCTAGCGTCCCACAGTCTGACGCTGTGGTCGTACGAACCGCTCGCCCACACGTCATTTTGCTCCGGGCTCGATTCTAAAGCGCGAACGTAATCCTTATGTCCATCGAATCTTTGCGAACAGTTTCCCGTGCTGACATCCCATATCCGTACCGTCGTGTCGTCTGAACTCGACCCGACGCTCAAATTACTCGTCTCGCTCCATCGAACGGCTCTTACGGCGCCGGCGTGCAAAGTGAACTTTCTCAGGATATTTCTCGTCTTGACGTCGAACAATTGCACGACACCGCTTTGTCCACCGACCGCTAACACTTTTGCGTCTTTCCTTAACACCCCACTAAACGCGACATCTTTAAACCTCGCGAACGTCTTTAAAACTTTCCTCCCGTTTTGGTTATACATGGTCACCCTGGCAGAACTCGTCGCCGTTAGGTAACAAGGGAACGTGCTATCGTGCATAGAACCAGAATAAAACACGTCGGTCACGATTCCGGGTTGGTTTTGTAAAGACGTAGTTTTATAATTCTTCCAATATTTCCCTTCCAGCGTTTCTCTCAGCGTTTTCGGAGGGTACTGTTTCGGCATGAGTTTCTCGTATTCGCCCAACCTCCGGTGGGAAGTTTGGACTCGCGAGATTATCACGTCCGCAGCATCTTCGCCTCTTCGGCTCGACATTCTCGCCGCTCGATGATGATGAAGACGCAAACGAACAACAACGACGACACACACACACACACACACACACACGCCAGAAAGAGGGAGAGAGAGAGAGAGAAAAAAAGAGAGATCTGATGAGCTGTTTCTCTTTCGTTCTCGCGAAGAGAGTGGAAAAAAGTGTGTCGTACCTTTTTTTATGAGGCGGCGGCCGAGAGCAGAGAGAGAGAGTTTTACTTTTTTTTTGTTTTTCACTTCTGCTTTCTGCGCGGTACAAAAAATTACACACGCTATGCTCGGTAGACTTCTGTCGAGGTCGTCAACGTCTACAACAGCAACAGTATCAACAACAACGCGCGCAGCACTCGCTCCAATTTCCACTCCTCGTATCATCTGTAACACTCGATTGGCATCGTCGTCGTCGTCGTCGTCGTCGTCGTCATTATCACCCGTATTAAGAAGAAGCGGAAGCGAAAACTTCTTCTTCAGCAGCAGGAGCGGGAGCAGCAGCATCAACGACAACTGTAAAAAAACGAACAACAGTAAAAGAAGAGCAACGAGACTCATGACGACGAACGCATCGTCATCATCAAACACCGTCGTCGACGAAAAGACGTTATCTACGGATATTTTCTTCCTCGACGACTTTGCAATCCGTCAGTGGGACGATCCGAACTATTCAGGAACGATTATTTCGCACGATAAAGTCGACTTCGTCAGGAGAATACACGACTACCACACTTCGACTGGAGGAGAGTATAAGCTCGTGGACGGGTACGCGCCGTTTTGTAAACACGTCTTCGTGCCAAACTTTGTGAACGCGAAAGTAGCGACGGTAGAAATCACGAAAGAGAACGAGCACTTATTGAAATCTGGATATTCCGCTCGATCCGCAAACGAATTAGCCGTATTGACGAGATGGTTTCACGTGAAGGACGTTTTCGGCGACAACGCCGAGGATATCAAAACGAGTAAAATGTTGGACATTATTTTATACAGTCGAGAGCAGCTGGTGAAAGAACGAGAGGCAACGGGGAAAGCCGATCCAGATAGACCATTACCGGATGCACCGTGGGGTATTATATCCATTAAAGCGCAAGATGAACCGTTCGAGTTGCCGATGCAACCGATTACGATGATGCGAAACGCTTTGGGTAAGAGCGAAGGTGGGTCGGGCGTACCTTTAGAAAAATCTGCATACGACGCGTCGGTGGCGTATTGGCGAAATCACGCGCCTTTACTGAAAACAGACACGCCAAATGGCGATTAGTTTTGACGTTATTCAAATTATTATCAACTAATATATATCAACTTCCTATGTATTTTAAATAATATCGATTCCTTTTTGTATTGCGGTGTGTGTGTGTGTGCGTGTGTGTGTGTGTTTGTGAGCGTTGAGAAAACTTATCGTGCGTATTTACTTTTGCAAAATTTCCAACACCGCCTCTTTCTTGTCCGCGTTGTTCTTACCGGCCACATCAATCGCGGTCATGCCATCCAATCCTTTCGCGTTCGGGTTCGCCCCAGCTTCCATCAATTCCGCGCACTTTGGCGTATCCCCCTCAGCGCTCGCAAAGAGCAAAATAGCATCCGCCGGGTGAATTCCCGTCTCCAACAAAGCGTACATGCGATCATAACTCCCTTCTACGGCCAATAATCCCATATAGTTAAAGTAATATTCCACATCCACCTCTTCGTAATCGTCCTTAGCCTGCGAGCCGTAAATTCCAGCAGATTTCGCGTCCGGGCGTAAACTTTGCACTTGCGCTTTGATATCGTCAAAGATACCGCGAGAGATGACTAAATTTCTTCTGTTGTTGCTGCTTACTTTTTGCGCTCGCGCATACTCGTTCTTTCGCGAAACGATCGAGGAAGAGACAGAGGAGGTCACGGTTGAAGATGCCATGGCAAAAGACGACATTTTAACTGGTGCGTGAGTTCGATGTGACTTGTGGTGTACTGTGACGATACTCTTTTTTTTATGAGGATCACCTCCTCCTTCAGAAAAATGGATAGAGATGAGAGGAGAGGAGATCCCACAAAACGGAGATCCCACACACAGAAAACAAGAAGAAAAAAAAAGAGTTGAACACGAACTCAAAGCGCGGACCAAACACGGTTCGATGTGATTGATTTAGACAATACTTTACAGCCGGCCGCTTTCTTTAAATACACGTATATCTCTCGCTTCTACTAACTACCTATGCCATCTAAAAACTATTCACTTTGGCTTTGGCTTTGGAACCGGGATGGTCTTCTTAGACGAGGCGTTATTGTTGTTGCTCGGAGCCGTCGAACTCGGTTTCTTTTCTTTTTTCCCTCCACTTTTGTTCTTTTGCAGAACGATCCCGGGAGGTTTCGGTGCCGGCATCGTCGTTGACGCCGCCGTCGTTGTCCTCGTCGTGCCGCTCTTTTTCTTCTTTGTTTTCTTTTTTTCCTCGGGTGGTGGGTTCGCTTGACCACCTCGAACTGTGCCACTCTTTTTGTTTTTGACTGCCGCCGCTCCCGCTGCTTTAGAAGACGGCCCGGGGACGTTTCCACCTCCTCCTGCCGCATTTTTCTTCTTTTTTTTCTTTGCAATCTTTGCCAGTCGTTTTCGCTCCTCCTCTTTTCGCTCCTTCTCTAAAATAGCTTGCTCCGAGTGGCGTTTCTTTGCCACAAAGTTGACCAGCGCGGATATTTTCACGTTGTCTTTTCCAGTTTCGTCTCGAGGTTGCGCCAGACCGGTTCGGAGTGCCGAACGACTCACGACGCGTCTACCACCGTTAGCATCAAACGTCTTCTGGAAATTCAAAAAATCAGCGTCTTTAAATATCGCAGACGATGACGTTGGTGCGTTACTTTGCATCGGGACACTAGCCTTTCCTTCATTGCTATCGTCCTCCTTCTTCTTTTGTTGCGCCGCGAACGGCACGCGTTGGTTCAACGCAAACTCCACTTTCGCTCGCGACGTCTCGCCTTTCACTTGAAACGGTGCCCCATCGAACGCTTTCACGAATTTCTCGATCAAAGCGCTCATTTCTGGTTCTTTCGTCGACGTGCACAAATCGATGAACGCCATCGCGTACGTGTTTACTTTCTTTGGATTTTTTCTATTGTTGTTGTTGTTGTTCGTTTTCTTGTTCATCTTGCTTGCTGCGTTTTCTTCCTCTTCTCCTTTGTTCTTGTCGTCGCCGTCCTTCTCGCTCTCTTCTTCGTTATTTTTGACGGCGTTCTCTTTACCGTCTCTCGAAGATAACATCAGCTCTTCCACGTGCGCTTTTTCTTTCGTCTTCGCGTGCACAAAGTCAAAATACGCAAAGTCTTTCCCAAACACGAAATCCAACTCCTTCTCCAGGCAGTCTAAAAACTGTTCCCTCGTCATCGTCGACGGGAGGTTTCTCACCACCAACTTTGACCGCTTATCTTTCTGTTGTTGTTGTTGGTTTTGTTGCTGTTGGTTTTGAGAAGAGCGGTGGCGATGATAATTCCTCCTCCTCCTCTGTTGCGGTTGATTGCTATTGTTGTCGCCGCTGTTTTTCATCTCTTCCTATTTACTACTATATTGTTTGTGTTTGTTGTGTGTTCTGTGGAGAGTCAGTCAGTTTTCGTTCGAGCTCTGCGCCGGTCGTCGTCAGGTCGTGCCCCAAAAGAAAAAAAAAAGAAAAAAATTTTCGTCTCTTTTTTTGTCTTCTGGTTGTCTGCTCGCTGCTTTTTTTGGGAGGAGGCGACCTCCTTCTGCTGCTGCTGCTGCGTGTAAAGTTTTTGGAAACCCTCTTTTGACACTTCCGAGGCGTGACAATTTTCAATCGAATAGTGCGACACGCAGTAGTCTTCATTCGAGAAAGAAGAAGGAGAAGGAAAAGAAGGGAAAAGATACGAAGATGGCGTTCGTTGCTCCGCAGTGCTTGGACGACGAGGACGGATGGGGTCCATCCAGTAAAGGCTACGGCAAAGAAGACGGGGAAACCGGGATCGAGGCCATCATGTACTCTCCGTTTTTGAAGACGGACAAGTTTGGGCGAGCGGCCGATTGGACTACCTCGGGCGGGAAATATAACAGAAATGAACAACGATATCAGAGGGAACGAGAATTGCAACACCAGAGAGATTTTGGCGGCGGTCTCGCGCAATCGAAGCAGCAAGGTGGATCGCAACAGCAAGGCGGCGAGCAAGAACCGACTTCTTCGTTCAACTTCTTCGAGAACAAGGAAGAGGAAGGGAGCTTTTCGCTGGTGGATACCTCGAAAGGAGGGTTTCAGCAGAAGAAGTTTGGCGGCCAGCAGAGAAGATTTCAACCCGGTGGTGGAAGAGGATTCGGAAGAGGAGGAAGAGGCGCGCAAGACCAATCGGGAACTTTGGGCGACCAAGGCATCGGCGCGGAAAGAGAACGGGCCAGGCAAATGCGAAAACAAAGCAAAAAGCAGCAACAGTGGAGCACGTGGGGGTTCAACAGGAACGATCGTAGCCAAATTTCGTACGACGCGTCTGTGGAAATTAAGCCGACGTGGAATGTGGTCGAGCAAATACAATTGTCCGCCTTTGCTAAAGTTACGGAGAAGATTGCTACGCCGACGGACGCTCCGGAGACTTTGAAAGAGTTTGGCGCTTTGAAATCGTTCGATAAAACAATTGACCGCATCACGCCAAAGACAGAGCGAGCAGTCAAGCGTTTGACACAAGTATCGAGTTTAAACGGCGCGACTGCTTCAAAGGATCCGGTCATGGTCGAGTTGGGCAAGGCCAACGCGAGCACAAATCCAAACAAAGTTACGCTCATGACGACGGATACGACTTTAGCTGCCATTATGTGCGCGACGCGTTCTGTCTTTGGTTGGGACGTTGTCATTACGAAAAAAGAAAATACAATTACGTTCGATAAGCGTCCGAGAGGGGTTGTGGATTCACACACGGTTTCGGAAACTGCGCAAGAGGCGATTTCAGACGATAAAGATAACATCAACGGCTGGCAAAAGTTAGCAGAGGAAGCTACGTTAATGTCGGCTGCGTATTCTGCGCAAGTAGCGTCGGAAGAACCAGAAGTTGTTTTAGGTGGGGAAAGAAAGGTGTCAGTGGAGGATGCTCCGAGTGGTGTCGCGTACCGATACAGAAAGTGGCAGTTGAACGAAAAGCGAGACGCGATTGTGCGAACGGAAGTGAACGGCGTGACGGAGTCCCGCGGACAAAACGCGCTCTTATGCGCACGCGCGTTGCTCGAATACGATTCCAAGGTTTCCCAAACAGTCGACTGGAGAGCGAAAATCGAGACGCAAAGAGGTGCTGTGATCGCGACGGAGCTGAAAAACAACTCGAACAAATTGGCGAAGTGGACGTGCTGCGCCATTTTGGCCGGCGCAGATTTGCTCAAGCTTGGTTTCGTATCTCGTGTGCACCCAAAAGATCCGCACGCGCACTCTATTTTGAACACTCAAACGTTCAAACCAAAAGATTTTGCGGCTCAAATTAACTTGAACTACGACAACATGTGGGGCGCTTTGGGTTTCATCATGGACGTCGTCGAAAAGCAAGTGGATGGGACGTACATTTTAGTCAAAGATCCAAACAAACCTCAGTTGAGAATGTATAAGGTTCCGGACGATTACTTGACCTATCAATTTGAAGATCAAGCGGACGAGGAGTTGGATATCTAAATTACACACAAACACACATAGAAGAAAGTTTTACACACGTTTGTAAAAAGAATAACGGGAAATATTTTTAGTTTTGTCTCTCACATTATTAGTATCGCACTTCTACTGATAACACCTTCTTTGCTAGCGCCTTGCCGGCTCGCTACTGTAATTCTTCTACTTTCTTATTACTTTTCAGTATTCCGCTATACATTCCTACGCTTCAATCCTCTTCTTCTCCGTCCTCTTCTTCCATTTCCGCGTCGTCCACAACGTTACCGTCACCGCCACCTCTCGCGCTTGCTTGCGCCGCCCTGAGCGCTTTCTCGCACGACTCCAATCCAGCCTTTGCTCGAGCGTTGTTTGGCTCGATTCCTAACGCGCTTTGAAAGTGCTGCACGGCTTCCGCTCTTTCGTTCAACTCTACGAGGATCGTAGCGTATTTCACGTGCAACATCACTTTACTCTGCGCATCTTTTGGCGGATGTTTCTCGAGAATATTTTTAATAACAAACTTGGCCCGCTCCACATCGTTGTTATCCCGCATGCATGCATCCGCCAATCCAAACGCTGCTCTCAATAAACTTGGATCCATTTGTAACGCTTTTGCGAACGCATCTTTCGTTCTTTTCAACCCGATATCGCCAGATACGCGCTTGTGTGCGTCTCCTAATAACGAGGCAGCAAACGCCGAGTGCGTGTTCAACTCTGTCGCCGCTTGGGCGCTCTCGATGGCTTCCTTCCGTCTTCCTGCCGCTGAATACGCTTTGACGAGTCCATGATAGGACTTCAGACTTGGTTTAACTTCATTCGCACCTCGAAAGCACGCTATGGCGACATCTGTTTTCTTCATTTTCATCGCGCATTCCCCCAACGTCACCAAAGCGACTTGGTTTCTTGGATTTAAATCTTTAGCTTTTTGCGCGAACGAAAGCGCTTTTTCTTTCTCCTTCGATAGATCTGATGCCATCGCCGCGGCCACCCACGATTCGCACGAGTGCTCGTTGATTTCAAACAAACGCTGCGCCAAGATTCTCAATTTTTCACCCTCTCTCGCGTCTCGGAGTGCGGCGGCGTACTTTTCCATATTCGTCACGCGTTTGTTATCCATTTTCAAAACCATCTCGTACGCCTCCAACGCTTTATCCGGCTTTCCTCTCAAACCGTCCCATCGAGCTTTCATGATTAAGATCTCTGGTTGTCTCGGTCGGTCTTTCATCAACTTGGTCACGTGCGGGGACGCTTGTCGAACGCTGTTTCTTTCCAATCCTTCCATGGCGTTGATCCAACAGTGTATAGTTTTTCGATAATTCACCGATCCTCCCACGAGCATATCTTCAACGAGACTCCCTAAGCTATTCCTCTCGCAGTGACGAGTGAAAATCTCTCGCGCGCGTTGCCCCCCTACAGGCGACAACGATATTAATTGCGGCACGCACTCTAAATACGAGGCGTCGTTTTTGAAGACAAACTCGTACGCTCGCATCGCTTTTTGCGTGTGTCCCAGAGCGTGGTGCGCTTTAGCATTTAGCAAGTGGTATTTCAAAGGTATAATCGCCAACGTCGTCGACTCGTTGAACTGTTCTTCCATTTTGTATTTCTTTGTCGTTTGTATCCCTTGCATGGTCTCATCATCTCCTCTCTGTTGTTCTTTTTCGTACGCGCTTGTAGCCTCAAAACATTCGATAGCGCGCAGATATTGCTGCGTTTTGAAAAAACATTCCATCATGTGTAACTTCACCTCGTCCGCGAAGAAAGCTTTCATCGCGAAGTGGTGCATTTCTGGAATCTCAACTTCTTCGCCGTTTTCAACTCTTGCCACGAACTCTGCCGCGACGCCTTCCCAGACTTGTTGAAAGTTTTTCTCAAAGTCCATCGCCTGTTCGAACCACTTCAACGCTCTGAGATACTCTTCTTTTCCCATGAAAGAAATCGCGAAGTTCACGCAATCGATCGCTTTCAATCTATACGTCAGCACGACATCGTTCTTCTCCTCGATGGATGAAGCTCTCGATTCAGACGCGACTCCTTGTTCCGCATGGTGTATGAACGAACAGAGCAGTTCGGCGGACTCGAACGCCCCGGACGCGTTCAGCTCCGCAACTTTCGTGCGCCCGCCTAACGACCAGATTTCGTGCGGTTGCATCGATTGGACTTGCTTTTGCGTTCTTGGTTGCGTGAAGTTGCTCATCGCGTTCGTGGTTTCAGGAAATGGTAGCGGTGGTAGTGATGGTGCCGTCATCTCTCTCGTCGTCGTTCGTAAGTGAGCGTGCGCGCGCTCTTCTGTGTTATACGAGTGAAAGAGAGACACCACGCGTGTGTTTGTTTTTTTTGAAGTTTTTTCCCCTTCTTCGTAAAAAACTATAAACTCGTACTCTCTCTTTGTGGGTTCTCTTCTTTTGTTCACACCAACCACATCAAAAAATAAAAAGAACTTGAACGAACGAACGAGCAAAAAAACCGCGTCGCGTCCGATCGATGCATGGGTGGCGGTAAGAAGAAAGGATCGTCCAGTACCAACAACACCATTAAAGGTGGAAAAGATGTTCACATCGAACTGAAACCGTCGGAAATCTACTTCACGTTTTCTAAAATTTCCGACACTTTCAGCGGCTGCTCCAAAACGCTGTCGGACACGCTCAAACAGTTGGCCGACGGCGAAGTCGACGCGTCGAGAGATATTCCATCGATCGCGGTCGTGGAGATTGATAAACCATCCGCGAAAAAAGGAGGAGGCGACGATGATGACGAGGACAGCGACGAGGACAGCGACGAGGACGAGCGACGAGGTGGTAACCGCAAGAAGAAGAAGAACAAGAAGAAAGATAAAGACGAAAAGATATTCGTGAGCATGAACAATCGACGGCTCTGGGTTTTCAAAGAAGCCGAGAAGAGAGGGATACTCGAAACGATACGAGTTCGATTACAACCAAAAGAGGTTGGAGAACGTTTAGCGAGGAAAGGATCGAGAAATTTCAGATTAGATAGAATATGTTTAGAAGCTAGAATCGTCGCTGAGAAGATGACATCGACGACGGTTACCGTCGCGGAGGAAGCGGCTGAACTCGCAGAGGAGTAGGGGAGAAGAGCGTTTCAAGATATGTAATATAGTAGATATAGTGCATGATATTTGTTTCTTTAAGCCATGGTTTTGTTTGATAGCAACACCAATAAGCCTTGCTTCCCTAACAAGATTTCGTTCAAAAACGAAATCATACCCACCCAAATGATTGGCGAAACGTCCACGCCTCCGACCGGCGGTATCGCCGACCTCGTCGGTTTCAATAAAGGTTCCGTCGGCACGTACGCGACCACCCACGGCAGCTTCGTAATCGGCACGGACGGGTACCAAGTCATCACGATTCTCACGATGAACAAAATTTCAGACACAGCAAATAACGGACCGAGAATACTGGCTATTGTCTTTGCGGTTTCTGGATCTAAAGCGTCCGCGTTCGATTCCGCCAACTCCAAGACGTGCTGCGTTGTCGTCGTTGTCATCGCGAACGCTTCCGATGGGTTGAGAAGCACTGCGCTCCCTCCAACGGCACACAACGCCGTTACGGCGCCCAAAGCAAAAAGCGATGATTTTTGTACTTTCGTTTCTTCTTCTTCTTTTTCTTCTTCGTCTCTTTCTAATAATTCTGATGTCGATGTCGTCGTTGCTGCGCTGATAATACTCTTCCTTCTGCGTTGTTCTTCTCTCGCTAAAATTGACGTCGTCGTCGTCGTCGTGTTTTGGTTTCGTTGTTTGGAAAGAAAAGAAGAACGCGCTTTCACCATTCCTATTATCGGTTGTCTTCTTTGGTGTTGAGCAGACATCATCGTTCTGTGCGATGACGCTGCTGCTGCTGATGATGATGATGGTGATGATGAGAAGGAGGAGCAGGAAGATGTGGTCTTCATCGTCGTTCTGTTGATGGTATTCAGAGAAGCGTTGTGATAACTCGCGCACAGCATTTCTTTCGTCGTTCTTTTTTGTGCCGAGCACGAGTTGTGAGCGTGCGCTCTATCTCTTCTCTCTCCGCGTGTGTGTTTAATTGACCGTATGACGAAAAAAACAAAAAAAAATCTGATGAGGATGTGACTCTTCGCAAAATTTTGTAAAAATTGTTCCGATTACACTTGCGACTCTTCCGATTTTATCACTCAGAATTCTCCCTCACACGCGCGCGCCTTTTTTCGTAATTTTTATTTAAAACGCGCTCGCTCGCCGAGTATACGACTTCTTCAACTCGCCGACACACCATCGCGAAGAAGAAGGGAAGAAAGAAAGGAAGAGAGATCAGAACAGAGAGAGAGAGAGAGAGAATTTTTTTTTGCTTTTTTTGCAATCTTTCAGAGCACCTTTTCCCTTCGTTGAGGGTAAAAAGACGGGGAAGAGACAGAAAAATTAGAAGGGAGGACGAAACTGAAAAGGTGTAGAAGCGCTGAGTACTACGCGCACGAGAGGATCGCAAAGAAGTAGAACACACGAAGCAACGCGAGAGTGCATTTTATCAATACTTTACGTAAAGAGTTAGCCAAAAAGTGCGCGCGTATATATATAGGAAAGAAAAAGAGATGGGCGACAATCAACACCATCCGAGCAACAGCGATCAGCCGAACTCTCACAACGAGGAAGGCCAACATAGAAGAGAAAATGAATTCTTCAGCGAGTTTGAAGACGCGAATAGATATTCCGTCCACGAAGTGATCGGAAAAGGTTCCTACGGCGTCGTGTGCTCGGCCACAGATACAAAAACAGACAAGAAAGTCGCAGTGAAGAAAATAACCGATATATTCGAGCACGTGAGCGATGCCACGCGGATTTTGCGAGAGGTCAAATTGCTGAGAGCGCTGAAACATCCAGACGTGGTGGAGATTTTACACATTTTATTACCCTCGAATCCTCGAGAGTTTAAGGATGTATACGTAGTATTCGAGCTTTTGGATACAGATTTGCACCAAGTGATTAAAGCTAACGATGATTTGACACAAGATCACCATCAGTTTTTCTTGTATCAACTGTTGAGAGGTTTAAAATATATTCACACGGCGAACGTGTACCATCGAGATTTGAAACCTAAAAACATTTTAGCCAACGCAGATTGCAAGTTAAAGATTTGTGATTTCGGTTTAGCCAGGCCGAGTTTCCACGATCAAGGACCGACGACGGTGTTTTGGACCGATTATGTGGCGACGAGGTGGTACAGAGCGCCCGAGTTGTGTGGCAGTTTTTTCACCAAGTACACGCCGGCTATTGATATTTGGTCCATTGGTTGTATTTTCGCTGAAATTTTGAACGGAAAACCAATCTTTCCCGGGAAGAACGTCGTCAATCAGTTGGAGATCATCACCGATATTCTCGGGACGCCAACGTTGGAGCAGATTGCCAAGGTGAGAAACGAAAAAGCGAGGCGGTTTTTAGGAACAATGAGAGTAAAGCCGAAAGCTATTTTGAAAGACAAGTTCCCGAAAGCTTCAGAGAAAGCGTTGAAGTTGCTGTCTAGATTGTTAGCTTTCGATCCGGACGAGCGACCGAACGCGACGGAAGCTTTACAAGACCCGTATTTTGAAGGTTTAGCCGATCCGAGCAGAGAACCAACGGCAAGACCGGTGAAAGTTGAAGATTTCGAGTTTGAAAAAAGAAAGATTGGGAAAGAAGAAGTCAGGAGACTTTTGTACGAAGAGATTCTAGAGTATCACCCGCAAGCGAAGAGAGAGTTTGAAGGCGCTGAGTTAGGATCGAGTTACCGATCGGGCGGAGGTGACCAGTTCGGTGAGCAGTTCGCTGCGGCACAAATACAAGAGGACATGGCAGCTGGGAGTAAGAGCGCTATCGCACGAAAATCACAAAGTCTACCTCGCGAAAAGATGAACGCTTATGTGAAAAACGCAAAAGAAGAATACGGAGACAGGGTCAAACGCCAAGTTGCAGAGCAGACATACAGGGAGAAAATTAACTCAGAATCATTTAGCGAAGGTCGATCCAACGGATCGCCTTCAATCCAAGACGATATTTCCTTTGAAAAGGAGAAACTATCCTCTGCAGCTGCTGCAGCTTATTCAATGACGCAATCAGAGATGGATGAAATGATTGATGTCGTAGAAACGATGAGTTTAGACGACGCAGATGTAGAGGAATTAGAACGCAACGCGCGAGCAATGTTAGAACAACGATGATGTATTTATTTGTAGTAACAACTAAATCTCTGTATAACTAATAGTTTCCATGCATAACACTCGCTATCAACTAACTGCACAACTACTACTGCTAACTTTATTCATTCTACCGTTCGTGCTACTTTTGCTTGTGCAGCGATGAGCCAAACGTGCTGCGCGGTGTGGAAATGTTTTCTGACAGTCCGGGCAAGTCGAGTAAGCAAGCATACTGTTGCGAGTCGCTGTCACTCCACCATCACCACTCTTCTTTTCTTTTCTCTTCGAAGCGTTCAGCATGAATGTTCTATTGTTAGTCTTTTGCTTTCCTAGCGGCTGATATCGACTCCGTCGTATCTCTTCACATCGGTGGACCATATGCCGGTGCTTCAAGCATAATACAGTTTGACACTTGCCGCATTCGTATTGATTACTAGAGTACAGCTTTTCTTTACATCCTTCGATCGGACAAATGAGTTTTTTCTTCTTCACACATGCACTAGAATTCATGTGTTTCTCCATTGTGATGTTAATATCTTCGTTCAAGACGTACACGACCGACCGTTCACATATCGGACATAGTTCAGATTGCTTGCTAAAGAATGAAGGCACCTTTGAGCATTTGTGTTGGGTAATATCTTTATGCTCTTCACAGAAATATGACTTGCAGTGGGAGCAGTGATGGGGTAAGAAATCGAGTTGGTTGCAAGAGGGCAGCGCACAATTTTTGCCAATGTGCGGAAGTTCCATTCTTTCTATGTCCTCGTATTATATATGCGTAAAAAAGACTGACGCTTCGAATCTCTTCTTCAGCTCTCTTCTTCTTTTTTCTTCTTAAATTTTCAGTATATTGTTGGTAAAAATTACAATCTTGATGTTTCCTCGATGTCTAATGGGCGTAAACTCTAAAAGTAAACTCTCATTATCATCATCATCATCATCATTATCACTATCGTCGTCACGACGCATCACTTTTCTTTCTTTTCCTTCTTTTCTTTCTTTTTCTTCTCCTTACCTTCCTTTCCTTCTTTCGCTTTCTTCTCTTTCTTTTGTTTCTTTCCGCCGCCACCGTTAGAGTCGTCGTCCGTGGAACTCTTTCTCTTCTTATTGGTGGTAGTACCTCCCATGGCTTCGACAACTTCTTGCATCACCGTCACGTTACGTCTTGGCGCGGTGCCCTTGTCGTAAAACTCTAAGCGTTCCTCCACTTGCTCCTTCAACTTTTCACCAAACAAGGAGGTTTGAATGTCTGCGAAGCAATCGATTCGAGAAGCGATGGAACACTTGTTGGCGAGGTATCTCGAGATCCGACCTTTATTTCTCGAAGAGGCTTTACCAATGAACGGCGAGTGAAAGATCAAACCGTACTTTGGCGTGTTGCCTTTCGTTTTCAATGCTCTGAACAACGCTTTCTCGGCGCCCAAAATCTGGACCGTAGATGCCGGGTATTTCGCCAAGTTTGTCAATGAACCGGCGTGCGAAATCAAACGCGCACCGACGAAGTCTCCTATGAGCGCTTGTAAGTTTGGTGCAACCTACGTAGATAAAAGAAAGTCAGCGAATGATGATACTGTTCAAAATTATGAAATATTCAAAAAAGTATAAAAGAACAGAGGAAGAAAATTTGTCGGCGTCGTCGTTTTGTTGCTGCGTGTAATATGACTCAGAGTGGTGCATGAATTGTAGCATCAAAGAATTCAGATCAGGTCTGTGATAGGTGTATCAAATCATCAACGCCATATTTCACGCACCACCAATAACGTGACGCAAGTCAAAAAAGGGGGAAAAAAGAAAAATAATAACAACACGCACCGCTTGCATCTTCTCGTTCAAATAGTTGTGTAAGTTTGTTCTGTATTCCGCCAACTTAATGACTCGCTTCGCGAACGATTCGATGTTCATCATGTCCACCGGAGAGATATCTTGTCCCATACTCGCTTTTGCGGCCTCGACAACCTCTTTTGCCTTGTCCTCGTCCCCGGTGATTTCCGCTAACGCCGCTACGTGACCGTCAGAAAGTGTCGCCTTGTCCTTAATCGCCAAGGCGCATCGACAGTACATGTAGTTGTCCGCGATGATCTTCACCAACTCCGGGAAGTGCCATCCGTACCACTCTCTCACGCGCATGACGAACGTATTGATATCTTTATCCAAAGTATCAATCAATGCAATCGCTTGGATGATCATGTTGTCCGAACGGTTGACGTTGAACTTCACTTTCGCTCTCGAATACGAGTGCGCCAAACCCAACTGCGCTTTTTCGTAGTCGCCTTCTTTCAAGCCTTTGATGAACTTCCCAAAGTGTATTCTCACGCCTCTGGTCATCTCGTTGATGGAATCGTTGCAGACGCATGGTATTTTCATCGCGTCTACGATCGAGTTCCCGAGTTTTGAATCCAAAACGCCCAAAGTAAACTTTGCTTTTTTCTCGTCTTTGATTCTCGGCAAGTTTTGCTCTAAAAAATCTTGCAACAAGTCGGTGCAAACGCCCTCGGAGATGGCGTTGATTTGTTCCAAAGCGTCTTTGGCCGATTTAAACGGCTTGAACGATTGCAAAGAGCACACTTTGCCGAATCGATCCATGTTACTGTTTATGCGTGAATAGGAATTTTAAATACATCGTAGTCGTCAGTACATGCGCGAGGAAACGCAGAGAAAGAAGAGAGATACAGAATTTGCCCTCGCGCGAGAAAATTTTGGCGGCCGAGTTTTCTTCCTCTTCTCCCAATCAAAATCGGTTCAAAGAGTAGGCGATAAAAAAAAATAGCACACTTAAACGCACTTGACGGTTTCCGCGACGGCTTGCGGCGTGTCCCCGATCCAGTCCATGTCATTCGCCTCGAACAAGGCGTAACCAGACGCGCTCTCGTAGAGCAAAAACGTCGCCATTTTTTAAGAACTTTCTTTTTTGTTTTTTTTTCTCGTTAAAAACGGGGGTGAATTCCCTCTCGGCTGCGTGAATTTTCTGCGCGCGCAACAACAAAAGAACCTCACTGGGGTTCTCGAATGCGAACGATGATTAACGCGTATCGATAAAAGTTCGCGTCCGAATGTTTCCCAAGAATTGGAAAAATCTATCGGATTAATCGATTCGTTTTCGATCGCACGTGCGCGGTTGGCTTTTACGCGAACGAGATTTTTTTGGCGCAGAGCGTCTTCAAAGCCGCCGGCTCTTTTGCTTTTCTTTTTGAGCGAGTGAGTGAAAAAAAAAGGGAGACGAGTGAGAGAAGGAAGAGAGCTGCTGAGTGAGTGAACTGCTGAGAGAAGAGAGAGAGAGAACAGGAGAAGAAAAAAAAAAGTTGTGCTCTTTTTCTGCAGGGACTCTTGCTGCCGCCGGGTGGTGCCTCTCCTCACTCTTAAAAAGCTTCTTTGTTTGTTGTCGTTGTTGTTGTTCGCTCGTTCGTTCAAAAGTCATCGCGAAAAGAAATGGTCAAAATTCATCCGGAATACGTCTCCGGTGGATGCAACCATTCCGCGCACGCTTTAGATGCGGATTACGCGCAAGATGTGATCGTTTACGCGTCGCACAGGAACGTTTTTGAGATGCAAATTTCGTCTCGCGAAGGAGTTGTTGGCGATGGCTGCGCAGCAGCCACGAGGAGGAAGAGATATAGGACGACGATTTTGGGAGACGGTTGTTCCAGCGTGAAAGAGCACGATTCGCCGGTGACGTGCGTAAAGATTGTTGAGAAGATGCATTTTTCACCGTCGAATCAAAGTAAACACGCAATCGTGGTCCTTTCTGCCGACGCGAGCGGGACCGTCATCGCCTGGGAGGCTAATTCAGAAGAAGAAGAAGAAGAACACGAACACGAACACGAACACAAACATGGAAAAAGAAAGTGGACGCCGAGAGCAAGAAGCAAACACGCGTTTGGTCCCATCACGCAGATTGCCGCGAAACGAGAAGCGCGTGATTCCATGCTCGTTGCCACGGTTGCTGCGGACGATTGCGTGCGCTTATGGGATTTAAACTTCACAAAGCGGACGATGGAACAAGTCGGCGAGAAGACGTTTCCTTCGCAACATCGACCGATGTGCGTAGACATTTCGGATTGCGTTTCTTCTACTTCCTCTGTTTCATCGCCATCTTCTTCGGGTAGATTTGTTGCGGTTGGGTGCGCAGATGGTACTACGCGATTGTACGCCATAGATACGAAGGCGCCTACGAATTTTGAGTTTGTAACAGAACTGGTTGGTCACGACGATTGGGTTCGAGACGCAAAGTTTCAATCTTTGATGAAAACGAAGACAACAACAAAAACTGATACTCATGATACTCTGACTTTGTTTTTAGCCACGTGCAGCCAAGATAAAAATGCGAGGGTTTGGAAAATTGTCACGAGAAACGATGAGGGAGGAGAAAGTGAGAAAACGAATACACGTTTGCCGTTTGAAACTCTAGCGGCGCCGCCGCGACCGCCTTCAGAAGTTTTAGGAGGCGCTCGCGTGGACGTCCAATTGGAAGCGTTACTTTGCGGTCACGAAGACTGGGTATTTACGTGCGCCTGGCGACCACCATTTGCGAGTAGTACTAGTTCAATCTCATCTTCTGCTTTGCATCACCAGCTCCTAACGGCATCGGCAGATCGCTCGGTAAACTTATGGTCTCCTTCAAAGAATGGTGAGGCCGATAATAGCGGTACATCTCTTTGGTTTTCGTTGGCATCGCTCGGTGAAGCTGGCGAAAACTGCCTCGGGTATCGAGGCGCTTCGTTTTATGGAAGAAATTGCTTTATCGCCCACTCTCAATCTGGTGCGTTACATGCGTGGGAGTTCATCGAGGAGTTACAATCTTGGGAATCGCTTCCGGTGAATTCTGGGCACACGGACAAAATTCGAGCGCTCGTTTGGGACAACGACGGTAGATACTTCTTAACAGGATCGGAGGACCACACGACGCGATTAGTTGGATACTGGAACGAAAACGAATGCCACGATGCAAATAGAATTAGGACACCGAAAGGATGGCGAGAGATTGCTCGACCGCAAACGCACGGCCACGCGATATCGTGTTTAGCAGTTGTGCCCCCATCTAAAATTGGACAGTTTGGAGCTGAACATAGCAGCAAAGATAGTCATAGTAGTAAGAGTAGTCAATCGTTTATTTCAGGGTCTAGCGAGAAAGCTCTGCGTGCGTTTCGGGCGCCTCGCGTGTTTTGGGAACGAATGAAGATTGGAAACATGAACGTCGACAACGTGGACGCGTTGATTGTATCCGGTGAAGGTACCGCCGAGGCTTCCGCGCTTGGTTTATCGAATAAAGGGGTCCACGGTGTCAACAACGAAAATATAGATGCGAATGTAGAGCTGCTCGAAGAAGAGCTCTCTAGAGCAAGTTTAGATGTAAAACATGGCGGTGCGATTGTTGAAGAGTACTTGGCCACAAACACGTTGTGGCCGGAAACGTCAAAACTGTACGGTCACGGCGATGATGTTTTCTCCGTTACCGCACATCCGAGTGGAAAGTTGTTAGCATCGGGTGCAAAAGGTACGAAAGAGTCGACGGCTGAAATCTTATTATGGGAGCACAACGAAACGCACAACGATTGGCGGATGGTGGAATCGCTATTAGGACCGACGCTCACCGCAGTCGCTTTGGAATTCTCAAACGATGGGGAGACGTTAATTGTCGCCTCGCGAGATCGGCACGCGTGCGTATTCACTCGTTCACCCAATGATGCTGCCGATTTATCGGAGGGTTGGGTATTAACGAACCGCTTCAAAGCGCACGCGCGAGAGATGTACGATTTGGCATTTTTGAGCGACATCCTCTTCGTTACCGTCGGCCGAGACAAAAAAGTAAACGCGTGGCAAGTGAATAAATCGTTGGTGGAAGGAGAAACGAAACCAATTTGGTCGTCCGGCTCTGTGTGCACATCTGCACCGACGTGTGTTAGCGTTTTGAATGACTCAACTTTCGCCACTGGGCACGAGAACGGTTCAATTTTAATCTGGACCAGAAAAGACGACGACAACGACGGCGCTGCACAGTGGAGCGTCACTGGTGAAATCTCCCACGCGCACTGCGCGGAAGTGACTAAAATAGCTTTCAAACCATCGTCGTCGTCGTTGTCGTCAACAGAAGGGACTGTTTTAGCCTCGTGTGGAGCCGATTGCGTCACGAGAATCTTCCGCCTAACAGAAATATTGTAAAATACACAACAAACTACATTGGTGAGTAAAGTCTCCTCATCCTCAGAAAGAGAACGCACAAGAAAAAACATACCACGCGCGTATTATCAGGGAGTATGTTTCGTTCGCCTTCTCCTCCAACCGTCCGACGAGGAAGAGACGTTCTTCGCAAACTTCTCTCGTCTGCTCCCTCCACCTCCTTTTCCTCTTCTTCTCCGTCTAGTTTGCCATGCCGTTCGTTTGCTACTTCGTCGAATTCGTCGAGTTCGTCGGATTTCTCCACCGGTTTCCATCGGTATTTTGGGTTTGGTTTGTCTGCGTTGACGTTATACGCGTTCAATTTAGCCATCGACGACGTGCTCTTGTACGAAAAAGCGAAATCAGTCGCGTTGCCAAAGCTGAGGAAGAGCGAGAGAGTGTTGAATATTGTCGGAGGAAGTTCGAAGGCAAACGAAGAAGAAGAAGAAGAGAACGGCGTGCGTTTAGAATCTGATTTTTGGTACAACGCGTCGTGTAACAAACGAGGCGAGAACGTGCGAGTAGTCGCGTTCATAGCGGACGGCGAGAAGGCGAGTTGCGACGTAAAAGTAGTGATGATGAGGAAATTCGAACACAAAGGAGAACTGAGTGATAGCACCGAGGGAGAGAAGAATATTAAGAAAAAGAACGAAAACAAAACCGAAGACGCTCCGAGAGCGAAACCGTACCAATCCGCGTGGCTGCGTTCGCCTCTGAAATATCTGCCAGAGTCCCTGAAAAACGCGTTGGCGATGGACCAAATCTGGGAGATTGTGGAAGTGAGTGCAACCTTACCGAACGAACAAGGGATGGGAGTGCCTGGACAGGTCGATTTGCTGAAGAAAGAGAAACAATGGAAACGAAAATAAAAGATTAAAAGAAGTAGTAGCGCGCGCGTAGTTCGTTAGTTTTAAGACCAATAGTATGACATGACGTAGAAATAATATTTTGTGATGATACAATTCTCATATACTTAAATATGTATATGTATATATACTCTATGCGACTAATATTTATGCGATGACGACCATTGGATCACTTATTCAACCATTTTGTACCTATACTCGCGATTGTGCTGAATCCATCCGCCCAAGCGATGGTAAAACGCCAACAACTGCGGAACGACAATCATCCCGACTGTGACGTACCAATACTCAGGTTTGGCCACAAAACTCTTGTTCACTTCGCAATAAATCAAATTCATCAACAAGATGATTGCCGTCGCTAAAATCAATAATCTCTGCGCTAACGGAGGTCCCGTGACTCCGGGAATACCCGTCAACGACCTTTGGAAAATCATAGAATAAAACACTCCGACTGCTAAACTCGTCATCGGCGGCACTAAAGCGTACACCGCGTTGTATTGCATTTGCAACAATAACGTCACGCCACCCAAGGACCAATACAACATTCCGACGTCAAAGTTCCCGCTGGAGATGTACGTGGAAAACAGCGCGTATTCTTTGGACTCTCTGACTTTATTCAATTCCGACAGCGCTCGACTCTCTTGAAAATTTTCCTTCCACGCGTACTTACATCGCCACATGTACATCAAACCAATCAATAAGAACGCGCTCGGGGCTAATATCAAAATCTCAACGAACGGAGACTCCTCTTTACTCATCGTTTCTACTTTTGGGATTTTCTTGTTCTTGAACGCGTCCAACAGACTCGGCGGCTTTTCATCCGCTCCCAATTCGTCCTCCTCGTCCTCGTAGTCCGGGTCCACGATGTTGTCGTCCCATTCCGTGTCGTCTTCTACCACTACCGGGTCTGGGTTCATCTTCTTCTCAAAATTTTCTTTCGCTACTTTCTGCACGTGTTCATCGAACGCCGTCGTATCCGGCGCTTTCGTTTCCGCCCACGTAAACGGTCGCGGATGGTTCACCAAATAATTTTCTCTCAACTCTTTCTTCGTCGGCTTTTTCTCTCCAATCGTCGGCACCTTTCTCGCTTCCACCGACCAAAAAGCCGCTCCTTCTCCTCCTCCCGCCGCGGGAGATGAAGTCGTCCACGAAGGAGACGACGACGAGATCGATATCAGCGAAACGAGGAATAGAACTGCGGCTATGGGTTTGTTCGCCGATACCATTTTTTTCTTTTTCTCGAGAGAAGAGCGCGCGCGTTCTCCTCGGCGGCGAGACGCAGAGATCTCTCTCTCTTCCTCCTGCGGAGCGGGGCGCGGGGCAGAGAGCAAATGCGGTCTCTCTCCCTTTTGGATTTCCTCTTTTCGCGAATGACGACGAAAAGAGTAAAGAGCTCTCTCTTCTTTCTATCTGCCGCGCCGCGCACCACCGATTACAAAATAAACGAGATGTCTTCGTGCGTCGTTTGATGTCGTCTCGTGTGATTATATATCACCGAAGAGAGAGAGAGTGTGGCACTCTATTATTACTATTTAGTAGTAGTAAAAGTAGTGTGGTTGGTGGTGGTGAGTTTGTGAAGCGAGAGTGAGAAACGTCGTCGTCTCGCGACTTTTTTATTTAAAAAAGTCAGAAGACGAGAGAGAGCAACAGAGCAACAGACAGAGAGAGAGAGAGAAGAAAAGGAAAAAAAAACAAACACAAATAAAATTGATCAAATCATCTCACGCGCACGACGACACAAAATCACTCACTCACTCTCGTCAAAATTTTTTATTGCGCTCACACTTACACGCGCGCGCGCGCGTCACGCCGCTCCTCTCGGTCGGTCGTTTGTGGAAATCGTCGAGAAAACGAAAGAGAGAGAGTAGTAGGAAAAAATGATATCCATCCTCGCAGAAGACGACGCGCCTCTGACGACGACGCACGCGGCGACGTCTTCTCCGCCTCCTCCTCAGTCGCGGACGAGGAGGAAAGATGAGGAGGAGGACGACGAGAACGACAGAAGAAGAAGAGGAAGAAGAGAAGGAGGAGAGGAAGAAGACGAAACAGAGTTTACCACCACCACGACGACGAATAAACTCACCAAACACGAAAGACTCATTCGACGAGGGATTAATCCGTACGATTTGGACCCGCCTCCTTCGGTGCTCGTTCGAGCGATCGAAAAAGCAATCAAGTGTTTCTGCTACGGCGTCGTTTTGCTTTATCTCGGAAAGGAGTTTCATCGGAACGTGTGCAGTCCTCTGATGTCCTTATCGAACGCGGATTATACGTTTAAAACGGTCTTGAGAGACGTGTTTTACGGGTACGAGAAACCGAAACATAAAAACGCGAAAGCGGCGAGTTCGGTGAAAGACGTCGAGCGGAAGACGAGAATACTCGCGGACGAGAATCATTTGAAGAGAAAGCTAGAACACAGAGAGAAGAAGCGACAGAAATTGCACGAGAAGTTAGGGTTAAATCACGAAATCGAGATGAAAATTTGGAGGAATAAGATGGAGCAGATGAAGAAGATCAAGAAGCTGAGAGACCACGACGGCGAGTTGTAGGAAACGCATGGCGTCTTATTTATTTACTTCAATGAAGCGGCGGCGCGATAGCAAAACATATTATTTTAGACTGTAACTTTAACAACTACTTTTTACCACTACTGCTATTCTTAACATCTCTACGCGTGGAAATACACATGAACTACTCTTTGGGATCTCTTTTCGTCTCCTCTGGCGCTGGAAACTGCAAGTTCGCTAAATCTCTCTGCAGCTTCTCCAACGCGTCTACGGTTTCGTCATACTCGCCGAGTTTCTCCCACTCGCTCGGTCGAACTTTCGATTCGTCCTCCATGCGTTTCCGTTCGATCCGCTCGCACTGTTGCAACTGTTTTCGCAGATGTTTGATTTCTGTTTTTAAATATTCCTGCTCTTCGTCGTTCGCTTCTCCTAGTTCTCGTTCTTCTTTTATCTTCTCTCGCTCTCCTTGCTGCTGCTGCTGCTGCTGCTGCTGCTGAGCCTCCAGTCGTTTCTTCTCTCGTCGTTTCGCGTTCTTCTTCTGCGCCGCCGTCATGTTGTTGCTATTATTGGAATTATTACTACTAGCGTTCGAAGAAAGAGAAGAAGCGGTGCCAGCGGTGCTACTCTTCGCGCTCGATGCCGTCCTCTCCTCTTCTCTCTTCTCCTCTCCTTCTTCCTTTTCTTGTTGTTGTTGTTGTTTCCGAAGCGCCGGCGAGACGTACTTTTTGACTTCAAATTGGTTCACGTATCCAGCGCGGATGCGGACGGGTTTACGCACCGAACCGTCCGCGCGAACCGTAGAAGGGAGTATCGTTTCTTTCTCTTCCGCGCTGGTGGTGTCGCCATCGCCAGTCTTTCTTCGAGAGGTCAGAGACATGGCGCAGAACGACTATTAAACTTGTTTGCACTCGAAGCGTGTGGAGTGTTTTTTTTCTCTCGTTTTTTCTCAATCAAACCGAACTTTCCCGCCATAAAATAGCAAGAAGAAGAAGAAGAAGAAGAAGAAGAAATGTCCAGAGGAGAAGAAAAGAGGTAGAGAGAGAACCGCGGGAGTATTTCGCTGAAGAAAGAGAGAGAGAGAGAGAGAGAGAGAGAGAGCTAAAAGAATCGCGATGAAACCGAACACGCACGCGAAGCCGGACTTTTCTTATTATCTCACCCAAAACGACATCAAAGAAAAGTTGCAAAGATTGGAAACGGATTACGCGTCCATTTTACGCGTGAAATACGTGACGAAATCGAGCGCGAACGGCGCCGGCGATAAAATTGCCAATTTCGGCGGGAATGCAAACTCTCGTTCGTATTCTGTGACCATCCCGGTGGTGACGATTAACTTAGATGGTATCTTTGACGAGGAAGAGAATAAACAGAAAACGAGACTGCTGTATGACTTTGGAGAACACGGACGGGAGTTGATTACAGTGGATACGGCGTTTCGATTTATCGAGACGTTAGTCGAAGCGACGACGAAAGAAGAAGGAGAAGGAGAAGAAGATGGTAACAATAAAAGCGCATTTTCCATGCAGAAAGCGACGTCCGACCGCCGCGTTTTTCTAGAATCGTTACGACAAACAACATTTACCATCATCCCGATTGAAAACGTCAACGGCCGAGCGATGGTGGAAGGCGCGAAAAAGTTTTGCGAACGGAAAAATGGGCGAGGAGTTGATGTGAACAGAAATTTCCCGGTAAATTTTGGAGTGAAGGAGAAGGATTACGATCCGAGCGAGGAATTTCCCGGGCCGTACGCGATTTCTGAACCCGAATCGAAAGTTTTGGAGAAACTGTTTAAAGACGTGAAGCCGCACGCTTGGGTGAATGTACACTCGGGAATGGAGGCTATTTTTACGCCGTACGATCATAAAAACGAGGAACCGGTGGGAGAATATCCAGAATTCGCAAGGAAAATAGGCGAAGATATCAATCGAATGCATTGTGGGAAACGTTGCGTGACTGGGAGTGGGGGTAAAGGCGTCGGATATTTAGCACACGGAACGGTGACGGATTACGCCTTCGACGTGGTGAAAGTTCCAGCCGCGTTTACGTGGGAAATTTATGGCGACACGCACGCACACTTTGACGATTGCTTCGCGATGTTTAATCCAGTCACTAAGAAGAAACACGATGAAGTTGTCGAGTCGTGGGCAGGAGCAGGTTTGAGCTTGGCGCATTTGATGCGGGCACATCCAGCAGTTGGAGAAAGAAAAGAAGCAGGAAGTGGTTCATCGAGAGCGGCGCTGAATGATGCAGGAAAGGAAGAAGAGGCAGAAGAAATTGTTGCGTCGTCATCATCTTCTTTGGATCCAATGCTTCTTCGTGCGAGCGAGAATCAGCACCATCAGTCGCTTCGTGGCGTCGGTCAACTTCGAGCAAGTGGAAGACTGAGAGGGAGTAATAAAATAAATAGGAAAGGCCACGCGCGGTCGCAGATGTTTGGAGCGAGAGACCAAGATATCGATACTTGGAAATATCTACTCATCATCTCTATATTCACGGTTTTGTATTGCATAGCTCGACGACAATTCCGCGCGGTGAAGCGATATAGGACTACGAGACGGAATCGTGACAAGGCTACGGTGTGACGAGAGTTTCGTTTGTTTTTAGAAGAGAATTAGTATTAGAAGGCGCTCTGACGAGTTGAACGATAATAATAATTATAATAGTAGTATTTCTGTTTGTTAGATTCACTGACAACGCTACGTAGGATTTATCAGCGCGCTAATAATAATAGTAGTATTTACGTAGTCGCACGTTTACACTTCTCACTTTCGGGTAAACTCCACACCTCTCTTCTCTCCTTTCTCGAAATAAGTTGGTTTCTTCCTCCTCTTTCTTCTTCTCTTCCACACCGCCTTCTCAACTCGTTTCTTCTTTTCCTCCTCCTCCTCTCTTCTCTTCTCGTCCTTGTACATTTACAATTACAATTTCTCTCCTTCCTTCTCTTTCTCTCTCTCTCTCTCTCTTCTCCCTCTCTCCCAAACTAATTTGCTTTGCCGCTGCTGATGGCCGCTGCTTAAAGAATAATAACTTAAAAGTCTTCGTCGAGCGCGAACGTGGACATGGAGCCAGATCCGCCGGTGACGCCAGACTTTTGGTATTCGCCGACACGCTTCTCAAAGAAGTTCGTCTTGCCTTGCAAAGAGATCAATTCCATCCAATCAAACGGGTTCTGGGTGTTGTATTCCTTCGCGAAGCCGAGTTGCGAGAGCAAGTGATCGGCAACATACTCGATGTAATCTCTCATCATGTCGGCATTCATGCCTACGAGCGCGCACGGCAATGCGTCGCACACAAACTCCTTCTCAATTTCAACCGCCTCAGTAACAATCTTTCTCAACTTCTCCTCGCCCGGCGTATTGTTTAACATCGTGTAAAGCAAGCACGCAAAATCTCTGTGTAAACCTTCGTCTCTGGAGATCAACTCGTTGGAGAAGGTGAGCCCCGGCATCATGCCTCTCTTCTTGAGCCAGTAGATGGAGCAGAAAGAGCCGGAGAAGAAGATGCCTTCGACGCAGGCGAACGCGACCAAACGTTCGGCGAAGGATTCAGAGCCGTCAATCTGTTGATTTAATGCGATAGAAGTTCACGAGTAAGTCTTCATTCGAGGATCAAAGAAAAAGATCAAACGAGGGTGCGCACAATATTCGCGCAAACGCAAAAACAACAATATTCGCGCAGAACGCGCAACGAGATCACGCACCCATTTCAAGGCCCATTCCGCCTTCTTTTGCACGCATGGGATCGTATCGACCGCCTTGAACAATCTCGTCTTTTCCACCGGATCCTTGATGTATTGATCGATGAGGAGAGAGTACATTTCTGTTGTGTATTCGATGATGAAAATTTTTAACTCGAGTTAGTTTTTTTCTTCCCCTTGACGTCATCAGTAGTCGAAGAAAAGAGAGAGAGAAGGAAGAGCAACGGAAAATTTTCTCGCCTCCGAGAATCAGAACGGAAAACGTGATCACGATCGCATAAACGTACCAGAGTGAATGTTCTCGATGGCAATTTGGAATCCATAGAATGCTCGCGCCTGTGAAGAGAGTGGATTTCGGTGAGTGTGGTGTTCGCGTCGTGACAAACGCGCGGAGAATACGAGTTCGTAAAAATGGATGCACACATTTCGAGAGAAAGGGCAAAAGAACTAAACGTACCTCTGGGATTTGGATCTCCTTCATGAAACGGACGCCCAAGTTTTCTAAGACAATCCCATCCGAAGCGGCGAAGAACGCCAACACGTGCGAGATGAAGTGCTTCTCGTCCGGGGTGAGCTTTTCCCAGTGCTTCATGTCGTCTTGCAAATCGACTTCCTCTGTGAGATTGTTGTCGAATCCGAGAGAGAGAGAGAGAGAGAGAGAGAGAGAGTCAGTGAAGGGGGAGAGGTAAATTTTTGAAATTTCCACGCGCGATATTCAAGAAGAACAGAGATGCGAAAGAAGAAAGAAGAAGGAAGGATTGAAACGTACCAGCGGTCCAGAACGACGCTTGAGCTTTCTTGTACTGTAATGTGTAGAAGTAAGAGAGAGAGAGAGAGAGAAAGGAAACGTCAGCACACACAAATTTTCAAAAGTTCAAAACGCAGAAGATTTTTCAAAAGTTTTTCTTTCTGAGAAGACGACGACGACGACGTACCATTTCCCACACGGCATCGTACTTCAACGGAAACAAAACGAAACGATCGTTTCCGCCGTCGTCGAGGAGCGGTTCTGGGAGTTGTTGTTCTTCAGATGGCATTTTTGTTGTTTGTGTGGTTATTGATATTGCTGCGTGCGCTTTTCTAATGACGAACTTATAAGAGTTTTGGGTGAACGGATACTTTTTTTTGGGGGGCCCAGACTGAAAAAAAGCAAAGAGCAATTTTAGAGCACGCGCGAGCAAAAGACCAGAGACAGACACAGGGACTTACTTCGTCACAAAAAAAACATCATCTTTTACGTGCATAAACGTAATATATAATGGGAAAAGTTCACGGTTCGCTCGCTCGTGCCGGTAAAGTCCGCGGTCAAACTCCGAAGGGTACGTTTTAAATCGTCATCGAGTCTTCGCGCGCTTCGCGTGGGGGATTTTTTTATCGGATTCCGGCGCGCGCTCCAAAATTTTGCTCCTTTTGGCAGCTGAAGAAGCCCTCTTTCTGGGTTCTGCGTGCGAGATGGAGAAAATCGGCGCTCGGAATTGCGGCGCGAACGACGTGGCGCGAACATGCGTGGAAGCGAAACGTGCGGCGATCACAACGCACGGATGCGTTTACGCGTGATTGCGTTCCTTTTTTTCTCGTTTTCATTCGCGTGCATCTCGTGCGTCGTATCTCGCTTTGCTGACATCTAATTTCCTCACCTCTCTTTCAAACCAATAGTTGCCAAGCAAGAGAAGAAGAAACGCCCAAAGGGAAGAGCGGGCAAGCGCATCGTTTACAACAGAAGATTTGTCAACGTCGTCGTCGGTCCGGGCAAGAAGAAGTCGCCGAACTCCAACGCCGCTTAATTTCATAGATTTCTGACTCATATTATTAGTTTATATTAGTAGAATTATATTGAAAATGAGTGTATGGAGGAGAATAGCCGCGCGAGGCCGCTCTTCGTCTTTCATCGAAGTGGGGCATCGACTTTTAGCAACAACAACAAATACAAAAACAAATACAATTGTAGTAGACAAAATAAGAGCTTTGGGCTTACCAGCAGCAGCATCGGCATCGTTATTTACAACGACATCGACGATATCAACAACAACGACAACAACACATGAAACAAACAATTCTTTACTACGAGGAGGAAGAAGATTCGTATCTTCTACTCCCACATCTTTTTCGTCCACGGACGGAGAGGTGTTAAACCTTGGTCGCAGAGGTGAAGACGCGCAGTCATCGGCGTCGTCTGATTCGAGCAGCACTCGCGAAATGGTTCGTAAATTCAAAGGCGTTGAAACGGCTTCTAAAGCTGAAATCAACAAGATTGAGTTGGACAGAGTTCGCAAAGAGTTTGCGACGTGGTCGGCGGATTCCGGCTCGTCCGGGGTCCAAATCGCCGCCCTGACTGCCAAAATCGCGTACATGACGGAACATTTAAAAGTCCACAAGAAAGATAAGCACAGTCGATTAGGTTTATCGCAAATGTTGGAGAGACGAAAGAAACTTTTGAAGTATCTTCGTCGACGCAACGCGACGACGTACTTGGACGTGATTACTAGGCTCGGGTTGAAAGACCGGAGTTTTGTGGAGGAACCGTTGGGTGCGAAGTGGCCTACCCGAGGTGGATAAAGATGGTACTAAATTGTTTGTTTAATTGAGGAGAAGAAGTTTTTACGCATATAGTTTGATTGAAGTTTTTTGTAACGAAGTTTTCACAAGAACGTTGCTGTGTGTCTGTTTTATTATTCAGTAATGATACCACCCTCGCGTTTAAACTTTTTTTGTGCGAGTGAGTGATGGCAATGTCGATTGAAAAGGATCTCTCTTTCAACACCAAAAAGGAAAAAATCCGACGTGTACATTTTTTTTCGTTAGAGTTTTGACGCTTCCCTTTCACATACGCTCACGATTCCTACCGATACAAACATCACCAAAGAACTCAGAAAAGCACCCAGATTTGCTTTCATCAACGCTCGCAATGCTTTACATTTCTTGTCTTCAACCGACGGGCGTTTCTCCGGCGTTAAACAATGGACGCCGCGCATGCGTCGTGAGTCAGCAGCAGCCTCTGGCAAAAAAGAAACCGCCGACGATACGAAAGAAAGAAGAAGTAAGCGCGTGTCAATACACGTTCTTATTGGATAAACCGGGATGCATGGACGCGCGAATGGACGAGGATGAGCCGTGCGATGCTACTTTGGAGTGTCCGTTGGAACCGTTCGATATTTCTAAGTGTTTGAAAAGGCACAAAGGCGTGTTGAAAATTGGCGTCGACCACGCCGTGAAGTTTACCCAACGCGCGGAAAATCTTTTCGTCTCTCCGCTCCCGGGGTCGTCGATTTACCTGGACGACGAAATCGTCACGGATAAGATGACGAAATTGGTCGAAGACGGCTCTCGCTTGAGATTCGCGAATTCCGAGTACGTTTTAATCGCCGAGGGGTTCTGTCCTTTGCCCTGGGACACGGTAGCGGCCTCCTCGAGATAAAAAAAAGTGCCTTTGTGTTGTGTGCGTGAGAACACACGCTGACACACAAAAACAAAAAAATATACCAAAACTCGCGCGCAACGCGACGCGCTTCCTCTCTACTTTTCGCCGGATACTTTTGGAGATGCGAAAACGAGATGGGACGGAAAAAGAGGGCGAGCGTGCACTCGCGCGACGATGGATGTACCATTACACTCACACACCTGTTGTTATCACATTTAGCTGTCTTTGTTTTTAATGACCACAATGTAAGTTACTGTTTTACTATTTTACGTACTCGTATTTTGCTGCCGTTGGTCTCCATTAAAAAAAAAAATGTGCGCTCTCCTCCGACGCGTGGTGTTAATATCACAGCACCAAAGAGCGGTTACGACGAATATGCGCGCGTTCACGTCTTCTCCTTCCAGCGCGTTGCCGTGTAAACACGCGCAACGAACTTCTTCGCCGCTCGCGTGTTCATTGTCGTCATCAACGACAAGAAAAACTTTCTCAACGGTGAACTGCAACAACAAAAAACAAAATCTTTTATCCCCTTCCTCGTCTCTTCTGTCGCGGAAGAACAGAAGAGTCAAGATCGTCGCAAAAATGGTCGGGAGCGACGATGAAAGAGTAGAGATCGACGCGAAAGTGGCGAACAAGCGGTATAAATGGGCCGTGGTCGGATGCGATTCCGACGCCGGAGGTGCGTTGGCCATAATCCGAGGCGACTTTGTCGGCGACGTGCAAACGGTTGAGATTGTGGACGTGCCTACGATGACGGTTTCGGTGAACGGGAAAGCGAGAAAACGATTGGACGTGGCAAAAATGATCGAAAAAGTAAAAGAGATGGACTTGCCGAACGATGTGAATGGTGGACATTCGAGCGTTGTGTTCGTGGAAGAAGGCGGCGTGGAGTTTGGCTTTAGCGCGCAAACGGCGTTCGTGCAAGGATACAACTTTGGTTTATGGAAAGGTGTTTTAGAATCGTGCGTGAACCCAGAGACGACGAGAGTGGAGGTGGTGAAACCACAGGCGTGGAAGCTGGCGTTGGGGTTAAAAGGTAAGAAAACAAGTAAAGACGATTCGATCGAGATGGCGAAATTGGTCTTCCCCGAATCGGAAGATATGTTGCAAAGAAAGAAGGATCATGGGAGGGCAGAGAGTTTGTTGATCGCGGCGTATGGTCACGCGAGAGAGACGTTACAGAAGAACAGCGACGTTGAATATTCGGATATCGTTCGTAATGATGTCGTGTGTAAACGCGTGTTTAATGTTTTGGAGCAAAAAGGCTTGGTTTCCGAGAATGGCGTGGCGTATTTCGGACCGTATTTCGGAAGAACCGGCATGGAGTTGAAGCACGACTTGAAAACGAGAGGTTTGAAAGTCACTGGAACGAAGGGAGAGCTGATTTTGCGGCTGGAAACGGACGATTTGAGACGAAGGAGTGAGAAAAAACAGAAGAAGAACGATAGTGATAGTAATAATGACAGTGCTAGCGGCGACGACGACTCGGAAGGCATTCGAGAAGAGGAGGAAGTTTTAGAAGCTTAAGCGTAGAAACCACGTAGAATAGATTCTTTAGATTGTTATCATGTATGTGTTTTACTTAGTAGGATTATAATAACACAACAAATATCATTTCTTTCGTATGGTATATGCTATTCTTCTTGTTTTTATTGTTGTTGCTGCTGCTGCTGGCTATTTTCTCTTTCCTCCTTCAAATCCCACGGCTCGTCCATTTGCGAGTTCTTGCCTTCGATTTCTTTAATCAGCGCTTTCGCCTGTTGTCTCATGAACGAGAGCCGTTGGTTGATCGAGTGAGTCGGGTCTAACGCGGCTGCTTTTTCCAACCTTGAAAACGCCGCATCGATTAGTGCACCGAGCTCTTTTCTCTCCTTCGAATCCTCCGGGTTTTTCCAGACCTTCTTCTTGTTCTTCTCCTCGCGTTGTTTATGGACAAACGCCTGCACGAGCGTTCTCGCTTGTCCAAAGTTTAATGTGCCCCACCGCGCGTATGCTTCCGCCATCTTCGGATTCTTCTCCACCGCCAATTTGTACTTTTCTTCGGCTTTGTCGTATTCTTTCTTGTGCTCTAAGGCGATTCCCCAGTTCACTAATGCTGGTGCGAATTTATCCGAGGAGACCAACGCCTCGCGATACAACTCTATGGCGCCGTCCACTTCGCCCATGAGAAACTTACACCCGCCGGCTCTCAAAAACGCTTCGTGTGCGGGAATTGAACTTTCCAACTTTTGAGCTCTCCCATCTTTGATGTTATCGATGTGCATCATGCGTTCGTGTTGTTCTCTAGATTTTTGTGCTACGTTCATGAGCAACGGAATCGCGTCCTTACATCTGTTCGCTTGCTGATACGCCGCAGCCAAGTGGAAATCCGCCGTCAACGAATTCTCCCCGAGCTCTTTCTTTGCTCTTTCCAACGGCCCGATCGCTTCTCTCGGCGCGTTTCGTAAAACGTGCGCTAATCCCAACTGCATCCAAGCGTGTCCTAAACTTGAATCGATCGTTGTCGCCGCTTCTAAATACGAAATCGCTTGGACAACCTCCTCTGGACTCGGATCGACTTTCGTCTTGACACCTTTCCCGGAAATCGAATGCATTTTCAAGGGTTTCGTCGAATTATCCTCCTTTTTGCGCCCGTGAAGTAAGCACATGCTCGCTCGTAAATACACGTGCGCGTGCTTAACCTTTGCGTCTTCAATCAACACGCGATATTGCTCCAGCGCCGATTGACAGTCGCCGGCGCCTTGGTGCGCGACCGCCAACTGCCATCTCGCCTCCGTGCTCGACGGCTTCTTCTCCAACGCTTCGTTCAAAATAGCAACCGCGGCCGGAAAATCGCGCTCGTGTTGATACACTCGCGATAAAGCAATCTCAATCTCAATCTTGTTAATGTTCTTGCTGTTGTTGTTGTCTTCTTCTTCGTCTTCTTTGCCTCCTTCTTCTCTTCTTCTATTTTTCAACTCCTCTTCAATCGCTTTCGCTTTCTTCAAGTTATATTTCGCCTCTACCAACGGCGTTTTATCGTGCGTGAATCCCAACGGACTCTTCGCCGCGTTCCCGTCCGCTTTATCTAATAAAGCCAACGCCAATCTCACGCTCGCTTCTTTGCTCTTCATTTTCAAAGAGTCGCTACTACCGCCGCTTTTCTTCTCCTCTTCGTGTTGTTTCAACGCCGAGTCGTATTTCACCGTCACCTCTCGCAACGTCTTGATCGCCTCGTCCGTATCCATGTCCGCCCGGTACATGTCTCCTAACAACAACTTCGTATCCGTAGACTTCGAGTCAATCAGAGACCATTTTTTTAACAACGTTTTAGCACCAAAGAAAGAACTGCTCTTCTTATCGATCTTCATCGAGGAGGAAGAAGATACCATTTTATTCGCCAACTGCCTCAGAACGATTGGAATTACCATCGCCAACAGAAGCGCGAACAACGAATAAAAGACATATTTCGTCGATTGTTCGATCAAAGGTATTCCACCACCGCGCGGTCCTCGCCGCATTTGGTCCGAATCTCGTCGTTCTTTTTTCCGTTTCTCCTCGTCTCTTTTAGCCGCAGAATCTAATCCATTTCTTCTATCTTTCAAAAAAGAAGAGGAAGAGGACTTCTTCTTCCGATTGCGGAGACCCGAATTCGAATCGTCTTCGTCCGGAGCTGAACGCGAAGTCATCCTTCTTAATTTCCTCTTCTTCTTCTCCTCCTCTTTGCTCTTCTCTCTCTCTCTCTTTCTCTCTGCGTTTGTGAGCGTGTGATGAATATATTACACACAAACCCAGGCAGGGGAGACTCTGACGACTCTTTTGCCTTTTTTTTTGAGCGAACAACAACAAGAAATTTGAAGAAATTTGAAGAGTTTGAAAAAACAAAAAATTTGAACTCGTACGAGTACGAGTACACACAAAGAAAACAAGAATGACGACGACGACGATAACAACGACGAGAGTTCATTGCAACTCCTGCTTCTCTTTTTCTTCCGCCACGACCTCTTCTTCTTCTTCTTCTTCTTCTTCTCCTGTTTCTTCTTCTTCTTCTTCTCCTGTTTCGAGAGCGACGTCGAGGCACAAATTCGTAACGACCACCACCGCGTGCTGGGGAGGAAGAAGAATTAAAAAAAGAAGACGAAGCGCGGATGAGAAGACATCAGTCGTCGTCGCGAACGGCAGTTTCGAGGAAGGGATGATGCAATTAACATCGGACGATATCTTCATTCAGTCGTGTGCGCCGTGGGGGAATCTTTGCGTTTCGTGGGGCACGAAATACGTGCCGATAGGAGTTCCTTCTATCTTGGCGAGTTTGCTTTTATTCGTTCCTTTATTCGTAGCTTTAGCGAAAATACGCGAGTTGGAGAAGGAAAACTTTCGACTGAAAGACGAGATGGAGGAAGCGTATAAGCAGAGAGAGAGATAGAAATGTTGTTGTTGTTGTTGTTGTTGTGATGAGTAGTTTTAGAGCTGTTTAGATGTAGCGTACATTCCCACGTACTGGTACTAAGCGCGCGCGCGTATTTTTTGTGCGTGTGAACCTTTTTCCATTTTCACTCCAAAACTCACTTCACTCCACTCACGCGCATTCATCACAACATACTTTACGTATATACTCATAACAAGAAAACAAGTGGAACGCGCACGCAGAAAAAACGTCGATGGCGACAACGACGCACCACAGGAAGAATTTATCGAACGCGTTGCCCGTGTGGTGCATGGGCAGAAGGCCAGGCGGGACGACGACGACGAGCAATAACGACGACGACCCGGAAGGGAAATCGTCGAAACCTTTGCGAACGGGAGGAGCGGCGTCTTCTCATCCGTCGTCGCCGAAACATCATCACGCCGCGGGATCTTCAGTGTCGATGATGGATCCGATTGCAAAGTTGAATCGAGATCCCGAACACGTCAGAGGCACTCGGAAAGCGCGTTTGTTTTTGATATGTTTACCGATCGCGTTGATATTCGTGATGATTCTGAGGCCTTTGTACGCGCCGTTCATCGACGTGTTCGGCGGCGATTTGTTAGATCAGTTGTTAGCGTCGGAGGAAGGTCAAGGACACGTTAGCGCGGTTTCGGTGTCGGATGACTTTTTGAGCGAGCATTGGCCGGTAGAAGCGAGCGGGACCGCCGCGGAGAAGCACACGAGCAGTCACGTCAGCGCGAGTAGTTCTAGTTCTAGAGAGAAGGAGAGCAGAGAGAAGAAGAAGAAGAAGGGCGAGGAGCATCGCAATAATAGGAAGATGTTGTTCGCGGAGTTCAGCGCGAAAAAGTAGGTGTAGAATGTACGATAGTTTGTAAAATATAAAAGTAGTGGTTGTTAGAAGACGATTGTATCGCTCGCTTTCGCGAACGGACGACGAACAGCGGAATAATAAAAACTTCATCAACGTGAACGTGTGTGTACTAATAATGATATAAACAACCTCGTGTGTGTGTGTCTGTGCGTGTTTTGCTACTAATTTAACTCGTGTGCTTCATCGTCGGTCCAACCGCGCAGTGGTCCACGCACGACCAAAAGTCGAAATACTGCCCCGTGCAGTGTTTCTCCCCAGTTTCGTCGCCTTCGATGCGTTCCGCACACGCCTCGTACGCTTTCAAAAACGCCTCGCACTTTGGTTTGCACAACTCTTCGATTTGCAACTTCGGGTCGACTGGGTCGTCGACGTCCCCGATGTCAACTTGGATTTGACCGCCTCCCATTTCGTCTCTCTCTCTCTCTCTCTCTGTGTGTGTGTGAAGGGAGAGAGAATCAAAAACACGTGAGCTCCTTTTTCCCTCGTTTCGTGTGCGCAGCGCTGATGAGTGGAAAAAATCGTGGAAGGAAGAAAAAACAAAAAGAAGAAGAAAGAACGGAGAGACAGAGAGACGGAGAGACGGAGAGAGAGAGAGAACACGATCCAGGCGATATGCGCGCTGTTCTCTTCCTCCTCGATCGAGAAGCGCGCGGAGCGAAAGGGAGAACAACGCTGGTTGTTCTTTCGTACCTTCTCCTGCTTTGATGGAAAAGTTGTCGATGATCAGTGAGGCAAAGAGCAGCGACGCCTCGAAGGAGAAAAAGAGAAAAAAAGTTTCTTCCTTCACAAAAAAGAAGGAAAAAAAATTTCGTGCGCGCGTAGTTGAAGAACAAGAGTCGGTCACTCCCCCTCCCAACAACACACGCGAACGAGTAAACGATGACGGAAGCAACGATTCGAGGCGTTCCCGGCATGAAGTCCGTTTTGGACATGCCAGTTATGCAGGTACGAGATCGCATCGATGATTATGTGTTTGCTTTTGCTCATTTTCCGTTGCGCGCAAATTTCCCCCTCTTTCTTTTCGGTTGTTGTTGTTGTTGTTTCCCGCGAAAGAGGAAAGAATTTTTTTGTGCGCGCGCGCGAACGAAACTCGATTTGCGAAAATCTCTTGGACGCGTGAACGCGTAAAGTGAACGAAAAAGATGCGTTCGCATCTGTTTGTGTGCTCTTTACGCGAAGACGAAACAAACTCGGCGCTTTTTTGAGCGCGCGCCATTCTCGTTTTCTATTTTAGGAGGGAGAAGAAAATAAACCATCGTCAAGTCAAATTTCGAGAGAAAAAAGGGGCAGGGATGACTTACTGTGCGCTGGTTTAACCTTTGCGTCTTCAATCAACACGCGATAGAAAAAAGAGCTTCGTTTAAGAAGCAAAAGAACTAACGAGAGATCATTTTTTTTCACCTCCTATCGTCGACATTATTATGAAACACAGGACGGTCCACCACCTGGCGGTTACCCATCCGTGCGTTACGCGCGCCGCATTCCGTCTACCGGTCCATCCGGGTTTGCATTATTCGGGGCTTACTGCGCCGCAGCTGTGTACGGTTTTTATCAAATAGGACAAGGGAACAAACACCGACGAAAAGTGTTGGACGAGAAACACAACGCGAGAGCGATATTAGTCCCGTTTTTGCAAGCGGAGGAAGATAGACGGTACGTGAGGGATTTCAGAGAATTGAAAGAACGAGAGAAAACCGTGATGAAGAACGTGAGAGGGTGGAATCCAGAGGAGAAGACGTACAAGACGACTTGGTTGTCGCCGGGCGCAGCGACGAGGCCTGGACTGATTTAGAACTTTAGCGAACTTTAGCAAACATCAATTTTTATACTAACATTCTGTACCACTACTATTAAAATCACTAAAATCTAAAACGCTACTCCTACATTTTTAAAGTACAACTATCGCGAGTAACGCGACCGTGGCATCCTTTGCGCTCAAAGGATTTCTAATCTTGACCACGGTTTCTTTGCGCAGTCGGCTCGTTTGCCCTATGCCGAACAGAAGATTTTCTTCCTCCGCCGACCACACCTCAAAGACGAGTTTTAGCGCATCTTCATCCTTCGATGGCGTTGGAATACAGACGTTTTCGCTATCATTCACCATGAAGCCGAGATTATCCATGTACACTCGCTTTGATTCAAACTTCCGTCCGTATTTAACGACGACGTACGCATTGCGAAGAGGAGGAGTTTCTTCTTTGAACTTCAACGCGAAACGCACTTTCTCGGTCGAATCGTTTTTACTCGCGAAAGCTCCCCCGTCGTCGAAGGTGTCTGCGAGTGCATCTTGAAGCAAAAGGGTTTCCAGCGCCCCGTACACATCAACTTCGATGTTCATCCTTCCTTCTTCTTCTTCTACTTCTTCTTCTCTGCTCATAACAAAGTCTGCCTCACTAAAGTCAACAAGTCGTCGACCTCGTCCGCGTTCATGCGTTCTTGGCACGATTCAACAATCGCCTTCACGATGGCGCGTTTCTTCTTCCCTCTCGGCTTCAAATTGATCAGCATTAAAGTTTCTGCCATGGTTAACCCGACCGGCTCGACGAATTGGATAAACTTTTCGATTTTTTCTCGTTCTTGTTTCCCGACGCGCACGCCTTTTTCTTTAAACTCCTTTAACATCAGAATCTCCGTTTCAAACGGTGCGTGTGGGGTTGGGTATAACGGCACGAACTCTTCGTCTTCTTCATCTTCGTCCACCAATAAGTCGGAATTACGTTCGTCGTCCTCTGCGTTAACATTGTTGTTGTTGTTGTTGTTGTTGTTGTTGTTGTTGTTGTCATTATTATTATTATTCACATTCTCCTCGTTGTTCTCCTCGTCTCCGGATAAAACTCCCTCGTGTCGTTTCAATTCTCGCTGTTTCAACAGTTCGCACATCTCAAAGTTCGATAAAAGACCTTCGTTTTTCCTCAAGATTTTCATATTTGTTCTTTTGTCGTTGTCGCTTCTTAAGTGCAAAACAGAGAGTGTTTAACGCTTAAACGAGAGAGAGAGAGAGAGAGAGAGAGAGAGCTTGCGTCTCCGCCTCTTCTTCCTCAGACACGCGCAACGGAGAAGAGTGAAAGAGAGAGAGAGTGAAAGAGAGAGAGAGAGAGAGAGAGAACTTTTGTGTGGGGGGTAAATTTTTGAGAGAAAGCGAAAAAAAAAAGAAAAAGAAAAAAAAAGGTCGAGAGTGCACACAAATCACTTCCTCATCACAGAGCGAGAGATAAAACAGATACACACACACGCTCGAAATAGAAATTATACACGCACACACACATACGCATGACGTATCACAACGCATCGTTACCGTGCGAAGACCCGGGAGAGGTGGACGTTCGCGAGCACGGGAGGAGAGTTTTGAGAAGAGAAGAAGAAGAAGAGAACGATTACGGCGAGTCGTCGTCGTCGACGTCGACGAAAAGCATCTGGACGACGTCCTCGTGGTTTCAACCGACGTCGTCTGCGGCGCACTACTCCTCGCATCATCATCGGGAGGGAGCGGTGGAAGATGTCTCTCCGTATCACTCCAACAAAGATAGGAACGAACCGGTGCTCGCGAATTGCGCTCGGGGACCGGAGAATGCCTCCAACGTTGGCGGTTTAGTGCACAACAGATTCACGGAGAAGAGGAGCCAGAGAAATCCTTTGCACCCGGTGGAGGCGAAATCGGTCAACTTGTTTGAAAATAAAATGTCGTCTGGGATGCGATCGATATATAGCAAAGGCAACGGGAGAAATTCCGCGAATAACGGCAATAGGAGTAGTAATAGTGACGCGGCGATGACGACGACGACGACGTCGTCTCCGTTCAACTCGCACTCGGCGGTGGGTAATAAATGTCTGGACGCGTTTGAGTTTGCGAAGAGAGAACACGCGGAGAAGCGAAGAGAACACATTCGCGCAAAGTTCACGTTTGATTTTGAACGTAATAAGTGGACTTTGAACGAACGTCCGTTGGAAAGTGAAGACATGAGCACAGGAATAGGAGAGGAAGGGGACGCGATTACTACTAGTACTACTACTACTACTACTATCGATGCAAACAATGTCAACACTAACATGACGATACAGGTAGAGGAAGAAATGAACGCGGCTCAAATGTTGCACATTCAAACGACTCGAGAATTACGGTTGAAGAAACACTTGCCAAGACATGAAAGTGCGCTTCTAAGTGCGGCAAAGAAAGCTTCCTCGTCGTCGTCACCGGTAGCGGCGAAGGCGAACGGAGATTCTCAGAGCGCGAAGAAGAAAAAGACCATCTTACGCGAGGAGAAGAAAGCGGTACGAGAAGATGATGATGATAAGGGAGCAAACGTGCTCCAAACGGATTGGTCTAGATTTGTTCTCTCGTCTGGTCAAGTAGTGTGGGTGGACACGACAAACGCAAACATTCTTGAAGACTACGCGGCGGCGAAAACGTGGATGGAAACGCAGGAGCACGAATGTGAAAGCGAATCGATTCGCGTCTGCTTCTTCAGCGCCACAAAAGAACGCAAAGGTTTCATCGATCACGATGCACCTGGGCCTATCGTCGATCGTGAAACGTTTCTGGTTTTCAAAAACGATTTGAAGAGTTCCATAGAACAACACGAACGGCAGAAACAAGAAACGGCGGCGGCGGCGGGGACAACGGATGCGATGGAGGTTGATGGACAACGACAACACGGGTTAATCGCGGATAAATTAAAAGAGGCTGCGAAAACAACGCAGCCGAAAACGAAAGAGGAGGAAATCTTGCGAGAAAAATTGAAAGATGCCATCAAAATAAAATACGCACAGGCGGATGAAATACGCGCGTTGCGCGAACGCGTCGAAGAGTTGGAAAACAAACTTCTGTCGCGAGCGTGAATAAGTCACACTTCTCGATGTTCTTTTTAGATATTTTTTGTTGTATTTTTAAAATTAATAAAGCGTTTCTCTGTTTCTTCTATACATGATATATGTTATGTGCTGTGCCTAAAGTAATCGCATCTCATTCTCGAAATCACCTATATCATTGTAAGGCTGCTTTCTCGGCTGCCTTTTCCTTCTTCCTCTGTTTCTCCGCTTGAATTCGCATGGCGATAGCTTTTTCTACTTTCTCTCTCGACTTTTGCATGTGCTGCTCATATTGTTTGATCAACTTTCGCTCAGCCCCTCTCTCATCCGTCAACGCCGCTAATTCGCGTTTAATGGTGTCAGCGTTGAGTTTCTTTACTGACGCTTGTGCAGCTAACTTCTCTCTCTCAATCCTAGTTTCATGTCTCGCTAACCTTCTCGCTCTTCTCTTCTTCGCAACGTACTTCATCGCGAAAATCACACCTACAATTAACACAAAGAGCGTCGGAACCACGATGGTTGCGGACAACTCCGCCGGATTCAAAATCGGTCCTCTGGATACGTATGGTGGCGGAGGCGATGGAGGAGGAGGCGATGGAGGAGGCGGATACAGCGGAATCGACACCGTTACTGTCTCGCCTTCAGCTGCCGTTTTACTCGCGTACGAATCCGGATCCTTTACGGCATTCAAAGTAGCGATGTCATCAGCCGTCGCTTCATTCGTAGCGGAATTCAAGAGAGAATTCAAAACGACTGGATCTTGAGCTACCTTGGCTGCAGCGGTGACTTTTTTCAACAAAGCAGTCGGATCCGATAAATCGCTCAAGCTATTCTTGATTGCCGTCCCAGAGTTGACTGACATGGACACCGTGGCGTCTAACGCGGCTGGAGAATACGTCGCACTCATCAACTGAATGTTCGTCAAACTCGCGGAGTATAACGAAGATTTCGCGATTCCGGAGATTGAATCTGAGGTGGACAAATCTAACAGGTGCGACGTGAGCAACTTTCTATTACCGCCTCGCGCCGCGACGATCAAGGCCTCGTTGATTTCACGGGCAATGCCGGAGTATACCTTCAATTCGCACTCTATCGCAGACAATCTACCCCCATACAGACTGGACATACCAAATAACAACGTGCCGACGGATGAGACGAGATTCGCAATCATATTGATTGTGCCGACGACTGGACCATACACGTCCACTTCTCCGTTTGAGGCGGCGTAAATCGGATCGATTTGCGTGTGTTCCGCATCTCCCAAACCAAACGCGGAGTTGATCATAGTCGTTGCTTCCGCGACGGTCATGTCGACGTCACCGGAGTAAAGTCTGATAATCTCGCCAATGAGGGTCGTCAACGGCGAAATCACTTTCGACCCCGGCGGCGCTTCCAAGATCCTCACTCCCGGAGGTTGTCCTGTGAAAGCGTCCACGCACTCGTTCGTTTCCGATCGACTTTCGTTACGCGTCAAAACGACGAGATATGATGATGTCGCGGCGTCGTAGTTATTTGGCTGAAACACGTAGCCACCTAAGTTATCCGTTTGCGAATACGCTTCTCCTCTCGAGTACTTGCGATCTCCATTCTCATCCATAAACGCGTCGCAATTCTTCAAATACGCGTCGATGGCGCGACCAACCACCAAAGCAGGAGGCGCTGGAGGCGGTGCATTCGGTGGAGGTGACGCTGTCCCTTCTGGGGCCGGTGGCGGAGAGAGCGCGGGAGGCTTCGGGGGAGGTGGCGACGGCGGCGGCGGACTCGGCTTTGGCGGCGGAGGATTCAATGGAGGCGGGAACGGTGGTGGCGGCGGCGATGGAGGTGAGCTCGGCGGAGGAGACGGTGGCGGAGGTGGCAAGGGCGCTGGTGGCGGCGGCGACGGCGGCGATGGAGGAGGAGACGGAGGAGGAGGAGGCGATGGTGGCGGACTCGGTCTCGGCGGCGGTCTCGGCGGCGGCGGCGCGCGAACAGCCGTGATCTGCGCATCCTTCACAATCGATTCAGTCTGCAATCCCGCTTCATCGAGATAGTACTCGATGTCATCGACCGATGCTCTGTTGTAGTAAAACTTAAAGTCAACGGCGTCAGCTAAGGTTGTCCCCAAGACGAGAAATTCAATAGCAACCGTGCTCGACGTCGCCTTGGTCAATCTGTCGGCCAACAACTGTCGTCTTCTTGCAGCAGGCGGGCTCGGCGGCGGCGAAGGAGGCGGACTTGGCGGCGGGCTCGGCGGCGGCGAAGGAGGCGGACTTGGCGGCGGACTCGGAGATGGGGGAGGAGATGGAGGAGATGGAGGCGGCGACGGCGGAGGAGGCGGCGACGGAGGAGATGGAGGAGGAGATGGAGGAGGACTCGGCGGTGGAGGAGACGGAGGAGGAGATGGGGGGGGACTCGGAGGAGGAGGAGACGGAGGAGGAGATGGGGGAGGACTCGGAGGAGGAGGCGAGGGTGGAGGCGAAGGAGGAGAA